>Ga0182024_10006346_pt1 | contig 26010 bp, 11 predicted proteins | sample P32metaG_FD_120480 | JGI IMG/M metagenome (GOLD analysis project Ga0182024, IMG submission 120480) | Permafrost microbial communities from Stordalen Mire, Sweden - P3-2 metaG (Illumina Assembly) | ecosystem: Environmental > Terrestrial > Soil > Wetlands > Permafrost | place: Sweden: Stordalen... | reverse complement strand
TGGCAGAGCGGCGATGGCGTTCAGGGCTGATTGCTCCTTGATTGGCGACATCTCAAAATTGAGCTCGCGCAGGCTTTTCAGCGACGCAATTTGTTTGACCGTGGCATTGGAAATCGCCACCCTCGACAAGGTGAGCGAATCGAGCGCCGGAAAGAGTTCGAGTTGATCGAGCAACTCCTCTGTCTTTCGCTGGTCATTGAAAAACTCGACCCCGCTCAAGGACAACTGCCGGATCGGCTTCTCGCAGAGCTTTGCCAGGAACCGAGCCTGCAACTTCAAGTTGTCCTTGATCTGCCAATCGCTAATTTTGCTGCTGCTGCTGCGGAAACGGGGATTCTGCGTTAAGCGAATCAGGTCGGTAAGCACAGAAGCAGGCGTCGCCGCAGAATCGCTGGACGAAATCCGCTGGGACAACGCTGCCACTGCTGGCAGTGCCTTGAGATCGATGACTTCCCAGTCCTCGGGAAAGCCGGGCAAGTAATGCTGCAGCGCCTGGTATTCGACGACCAGCCCGAGCCGTCCGGCGATTTCGGGATCGGGGTTGTTCCAGGATTTCTCGACGAAAGGCAGGACGGGCAGACCGGCGTCGAAGAAGTATTTGAGCGCATCCTCTCGCACTGTGAACAGGTCGTCTCCCAGCTCCTCGAGCTTCATGCCGAGTTTTTGCTCGTCGATCGGCGGCTGCTTGTTCTTGTCCTGCGCCGCGCCGGGCGTTGCCGTTGCCAGCACCACTGCCGCCACCAGCAGTGCGCCGAGCAACAGTCCGGTAGGACGGAATCGAGGTTGTGAGCACAAAAGATTGCACATGGGGTTTCCTTTCATAGTAGAACTTGGCTTCGTGGAAAAGAAGCAAACGCAACAGACCTGACGACTGTGTTGCGTTTGAGCAGGCACAAGCCTGACTTTAGAACAGGTTTTGACGCATCAGCCCATTACCAGGGCTGCCGCTTTCAGTCCAGCTCTTCAGGATCCTCTTCGTCATCAATGGCATTCGGACACGGTCCACGCAAAACGATGGCGATGAAGACTGAGATCACCCCCGCGGCCACCAGCAGGGCGATCGCGCAGGCAACCTGCCTGTAGTCGTCCTGCACATGGGGGGTTCTGTCCCAAGCCGCGAACAACATGGTTCCGATGCTGTGGTTCACTTGAACACTTCTCTTTCTACCGCTCAGCGGCATATTGGAAGGCGATTGGTTCTATTTGTCAGTGTCGTCATCGTCGTCGTCACCGAGCAGCTTTTGGAACAGATATCCAGCCGTCAAATCAAGCACGTGTTCTTTTTACGCTATTGGTGCACAGTATCTCCGACGTGCTTTCTCACTTCAGCGCGACCGACAGCCACAATCGTAGGCATGGAACGGATCGAGCCCTGCCTGATTAAGTCTGGTCCAACCGTCGGGCAACTCTTTGGGTTCGCAGAATTCCTTGCGCCCGCAGAAATGGCACCACTTGTAGCGGCGGGGATCCCACTCTCGGAAGATATCGCGGTACTTAATTACGTTGCGGTCGGCGCCCAGGCACACAAGCAAGAAGTCGATCGCCAGCCAAACCACGAAGGTTGGCACGGCGGTTGCGGCAGCGATGCCGAAGACAAGAAACATCGCCATGATGACTGCCGCTCCCGGGTCAGGCGGCATGGCGGAAACGAGAAGACATCCAGTCGTAAGACACACAATGCCGCCGACCAACGCGGCAAAGAAGGCCCAGACGAAACGCAGAATCGTCATCAGCCAGTACCAACATCGCCCCAAGTTGACGGATAGTTGACGCATAAAGTTCTCTCTTCTTAGTCGAGGCGCGCCTCACCGAAGCCTCCGGCAGTTCACACTGAATCCGCCGGAACACTGCAGTGAAGTAGCGCCAATATTCTGAAAACTGGACTGGGACCAACCCATTCCTGAAACCACTTTGAGTGGTGTCTTGTGTTCGATTGCAATAGCGCCAGCCATCAGGATGGTCGCAGTTGCATCGATATCGATCGTTGGGGCAAACATCAAGAGCGCAGTTACTCAGCATAGTTAGCAATTATTGGTGAGTTCTTTCGCTGCTTGGCGCCGGTGCTCATGGAGAAGAATGATTTGATCTGTTATTTCAGTCTGCAAAAATTCAGATGCACTACGCAAGGACATTGAAGTTTTGGCGAATAGAGTATCAATTCAATAACATCGGCTCTGCTACTGAGTTATAGGCGTCAATGAGCGGCGCTCAGAGATGATGAAGCATGACGCGAATTAGTATTACTACGAAACGAAAATGGAGAATTTTCAAGGCGCCGGGCTAGATGAGGCTATCAATGTACCTAAGCACAACATCGATCTGTGCTTAACCACAGATCTCGCGCATAAAACATGCAAGATAAACGATGGCATTTCAATGCGAAATTCAGTCGCACAGCGTATATCCCACAATGACACAGCTTTGCGATTATGCAACATTAGGATCGATTCGTCCTCGACCCCACTAATTTTTCGGAGAGCCAGCAATGGAGCTGCCTCAGACAATGCGAGCCGGCGTGCCGTTCCCAGAGCGCGATGAAACCTGGTCTAAATTGGCCATGGAAGGAAATCTGCTGCTGCATGGAACAGCGTCTGGTCTGAAAAACAGTTACGACAAGATGGCAGCCGATCCTGAACAAGCGCTGGTGAATGCAGGGCTGGTAGCGGGCAGTGCCGCTGCGCTATCTGTGGCTTGCCAATTAGGCGGAGTTCGCTTCTGCAAAGCGACGCAGATCGCCCTTGGATTGGCGCTTGCCTACGATCTCGGCAGCAGGGCTATCGGCACTGTTTCTGCCATGAGTGAAGCCTGGTATGACCCGGAGAAGAAAGAAGCTGCCCATAAAGCGATCGCCAGCAATTTGGGCGAGGGGTTAGTTGACTACGCTCTCAATGGAACGATCAGCGCTGGGGCATTCCACCTCTCAAGTAACAAGGTGAATCAAGCCTGCGGTCTTTGGCGGTCGTTACAAGCGAACATCGCACGCAGCTCAGAAATGGTTCCAGTGCGGTCAGGCGTGCTGGGCAAAGATTTTGTTCAGAACCAAAACTTGCCTGCCGATTCACCGCTGCGCCAGTTATGGTTGAAGGGAAAGGATTTGGTAGTAAAAGTGGAGGGGTTAAAGCCTGAGAGAGGGATTGTCGGCGGGTCAGGCTTCTTCGTCGGCGAGGATGGATTGGTTGCCACCAACTACCATGTGATCAGTCAGATGAAAAATCCAGCGATTGTCACGGAGAATGGGCAAAAATTTGCAGTCCAGTTGGTAGCCAGGGACAAGTTCAACGACTTAGCTCTGATCCGTGTAACCGATGCTCCGGTAGGAACTGTTTTCCCCGCCGCTTCCATTAGTACTGCTGATGGTGCCATTGTCGCGCGATCAAGCTTGGCGCCAATGGCTAAATTGCCGCCTCAGGAGCCGGTAACTCAAATCCTAGTGCCGACTGAGCAATTGCCTCCACAGCAAACGGTATGTTCTCCACCTCGAACTGAAGTCCTTGTCAGCTCAGAGCACCAAGCCAGCGCTGTCGGCGTCATCGGCTTCCCATCCAAGTATGGAAGGAAAGTGATCTCGGCCGGTGAGATCGTTGACACAACTGGTTCGAAGAGATCATTTAGCAGTAGTCCATTTCTCGACAGCCAACCGCTAGCAGAGACATATCTTTCAAGGAACCGAATACCAGGGATCAAGAATTTGGACGGGCAAGTACGTCCACCATCCAAGAAAACCGACACTCCCTATATTCGGCGCGAGATCATAGTCCACGATGCCCTGGCATCACCGGGCAGCTCCGGCAGCCCGGTTTTTGATCTCAATGGTGATGTGATTGCTATACATTCAAACGGCGGTTGCAAAGCCGTTAGTGCTAAACATCTCGACGCACTGATCAAGCAAGCAAACCTGACTTCTCCAGGAGATGGTTGGCTGGACGTCATATCGCACGTAGAACCGGCCAGCTCAGGAGTCTCAGGCACAGCGGATGTAATCAGGGCGAAGATACGCAACAGGTGGTCGCTCGCTGAAGCCGTCCGCGACGATTTAGAATCCCAAATATCGGCCAACCAACTGGTCAAAAATCTCTCTGAACGCCGGTGGTTTCTCGCACGACGTGTCATGTCCGCCGGTAGTATCGCGGCCATCGACTCGAAAATTGTATCTGCTTATTCTGCAGCCCAACCGGAAGAGAATTGAAGTTGCTGTTTGAACGACTGTCGTCGAAATTCCAACAAAAAAAACTCATGCTTGAATTTAGCAAACTATGGCATATAATAAATACAGTCGCTTTTAAGGCGATGGGGCGATGGGGGGGGGAGCGAAGCGAGTGCTCGCCTAGCTCCCCGCGCATTCATTCAATGCTACATCGATTGGTTTCGCGTGGACGCGGACAATTCTCGCAGTGGCGAGGCGATGTCGTTAAGTCGTTTCACTTCAGCAGTTGATGTCGCCGTTGACTGCAAGAGCGTGCGCATCATGGCAATTGTGTTTTTGCAGGCCATCGATTTGAAGAGAAACCGATTGGCTCTTTCGTATGCGTGCAAAAGTTCGGCGGCGCATTGATCGACGCTGATGGCGGGCATCTCTCGCCAGGCGCTGGCGCAAGCGATTTCAAGCTGGCGCTGGGCATCGTAGAAGGCAACGCACCATTCTCGAGGAAAATGTCCGTGCTCTTCCAGCTCCCTGGCGATGTTCCCGCGTGCCTCTTGAAAGTCGCGCAACGCCACGGTGAAGCAGTTACGAAGCTGGCGAAGCCGTTTATTGTGCTGCTCTAGAATGTCCGCTTCATGCTCGAGCAAAAGACGCATGCGTTCTCGGCCAGACATATTGGAGCAGGTCGCTTTGAACAGCCCACTAACGGCAGCTTTGGCGTTCCGGCGGTTAAGGAATGCGGCGGCACAAACCGGCGCTAGAATCAAAACAACGATCAGGCAGATTGTACTCATTCTATACTCCTCGACCGCATGCCGGTCGCACATTGAATTCAAAACATGATCCATTGGATTTATAGCGATACAGAATTTCCAGGTATGGACAAAAAGAGAAGGACATTTTGAAACTACGCATAGGCGCCAGGAAAAGGGAACAAGGCTGGCTTAAATGCTTGGATCTTGCGCTGATCGATGTCACGCCGGATCGCATGAGCGACGCCGAACTGGCCCAATCACAGCTGGGCGTTATCCAAGACAATCAAATTTCACCAGCTCGATTTGCTGTCCAACGTGTCTAATTTGCTGCTACGGGTGCTTCGATGTAGGCGGCCAGCTCCTGGGCAAACCGTTCAATCGATGACTGGATCTGCTCTTCATCAGCATGAGCGAAACCAATCAGGAATTCGCTGTCGTCGCAATCGTGAAGATAGTGATTGTTTGTGCTGACCAGTGGCACTTCAGCTTTGCGAGCCGAGCGCAAAACATCCTCGCGACTGATTTCCGGTGCAAAGCGCACGAGCAGGTGCATGCCTGCGGTTACCGACGATATGGTCACTCGTTTGCGGAAGTGCCTGGTGAGCGCCTGCACCAGTGAGACACGCCGCTTGGCGTATAAACTGCGCGTGCGTCTGATGTGACGTTCCAGATGTCCTTCGTTAATGAATTCAGCCAGGGAGCGGTGTTCCAACAAAGAGAAATCTCGATCGATGAGAGATTTGGCCCGGGCGAAGGGCGCCAGCATGCGGCGGGGCACCACAACGAATGCCAACCTGACTACAGGAAACAAAACCTTCCAGAACGTCGAAAGATAAATTACCCGATCGTGCTCATCCAAGCCTTGAAGCGACGGCACCGGCTTATCACCATAGCGGAACTCGCTGTCGTAATCGTCCTCGATTACGTAAGAGTCGTTGCGATCCGCCCACCTCAACAGCTCAAGCCGCCTGGGAAGCGACATTACAACGCCGGTGGGATCGTGATGCGACGGCGTGACGTAGGCCACTCGCAAATGCTGTTCGCAATCGTAAAGCCTGTGCACCAGCAATCCATGGTTGTCGACGTCGACAGGAAACAACTGCGCCGAGTTCATCAGCAACGTTCTGCGCGCGCCGGAGAAGCCTGGATTTTCAACGGCAGCGAAGTCGCTGGGCCGAATTAAAAGCCGGCAAACCAGATCCAGCGCTGCTTGAGCGCCGGTAAAAATGGCGATTTGCTCGGGCGCACAGCGGACCGATCGCGAGCGCACGAGATATCCGGCGATCGCTTCTCGCAAGGGCGCGTAGCCAAAGGGATCGCTTTCATAAGCGAGCAAGCCGGGATCGTGAAATCTGGAGTTACGATTTACCACTTCCCGCCAGCGATTCAAGGGCAGCTGATCGATTGACGGCGCGCCGTAATTGAGCTCCGGAAACAGCTCCAAGTTAGCGGGCTCGATCTCACCTTCCAGACACCGTTTGCCGTAAGCAGACAACTCAGTCTCGCCCAGAGAACTGGCTTGGAACGCTTGCTCAGAGGCAAACTCCGCAACGATATCGGCAATCTCTTTCGGTATTTCGCGGTTGACGAAAGTGCCGCTGCCGGAAATAGTCTGAACATACCCCTGAGCAGCCAGCTCTTCGTAACTGCGAATGATGGTGAAACGCGATACGCTAGCGCTTTCCGCCAGGTCACGAGTGGACGGCAGTTTTGCTCCAGGTGGCAATCGCCCCGACAGAATCGCCTGTTTCAGCGCTTCGCAAACCTGTCTATAAACCGGAAGCAAGCTAGATTCCGGCAAGGAAAGCACAAATTCCATGATCACCAAAGCAGGCTAACAGGACCGCCAGAATCGCCATGCTTTATATGCCCAGATACCGATGAAATTACCTCGAATTTTTTTTCCGTCGTTTAAAGAAAAACCACAGCGCAATCGCAAACAGGACGACACCAGCAAGTGCTATGCCACCGACAATAAACAAGGAAAACAGACCCTTTGGTGCAGCATTTTTGATCTGCGGATCGGTGACGCGTTCGCCTGAGGCCAGGTCGGCTGCCTGCGTATCTTTTAAGGCCATGTCGCCCTTGCCCAACTGTTTGTACGCGTTGGCGCGTGCCTCGTAGCAGGAGCCTTTGTTTGCCGGATCTAGAGCAATCGCTTTGGTGAAGTCTTGGATTGCTTTTTCATACTGCTTGGTTTTTGAATAACTCAGACCCCGGCAGCGATACGCATCGTCATCAGTGGGATTGAGCGTGATAATCGTAGTGTAGTCGGCAATCGCTTCTGCCGGCAAATTGAGCTTGTCGTAGAGCCGCGCTCGCAGCAAATAGGCGCCCGAATCTTTGGGATTCAAGCTGATGATTTTGGTGTAATCCTCTATGGCCTTATCGAATGTGCCAAGCCGCTCGTAGGCTTCGGCGCGTTGATGATAGGCCTGCCAATCGCGTGGACTGTTCTCAATCGCCTTATCGTAATCTCCAATTGCCTTGCGCGATTTGCCTAGAGCAAGCGCGATGTCTGCGTTTTGAGAGAATGCTACTTTGTCTGATGGATCGAGCTTCATCACCTCGGTCAAGTCGGCAGAGGCGCCAGTCAAGTCTCCGGCGCTGAGGCGCGACTGAGCGCGAAGATAATAAGCATCGGCTAGGTCCACGACTACGACGTCCTTACCCTCAAAATGATCGCGCAATCTGCCGGTTTCACAAACATAATTGAGCGCCACCAGTCGCGGATGCAAGTCGATGATCCGGGTCAGATCTTCAATGGCCTTTTCGTGCTCGCCCAGCTGCTGGTAGCAGTCGGCGCGGAAATAATAACCGACCGGCGAGTCTGGCGAACCGCGAATGACATGGGTGAAATCGGCAGCCGCCTTCCAGAATTCACGCATGTTGCTAAAGACAACGCCGCGCAAAAACCAGGCGCTCTTCTCAAATGGATTCATATCAATCGCCTGATCGAAAAAAGCCTTAGCTTTAGTCAGCTGACCGGCTTCTCGAGCATCGACACCCCTTTTCACCAGTGCCAGACAAGCAAGCTTTGTGCGGTCGTCGCCGATCAGATCGGGACGTCTGATCATGCGCAGGGCTTTGTCCCTGTTTTCATAGTCGTGGCTGACGCTGAAATCAAAAGGTCTGAGCGAATGCAGCTCGATGGCTTTGGTGCAGTCGTCTATGCCGGCACGATAGTTGCGCATCATCAGTTCGGCGTAGCCTCGATAGCTGTATGCATAAGCCGATTGAGGATCGAGGGCCAGAGCGCGGTTGCTGTCGGCGATAGTGGCCGAGGTCTGCCCGAGATCCATCTCGCAGCGCGCCCTCTGCACGAATGCGTCGGCGTTTGCCGGGTCCGCTGCGATCGCTTCGGTGAAAAGACGAGCAGCTTGCTCGTAGTGATCGACATCGACTTCGAGCAAGCCTCTTTCGTACGGACCTTGCACATTGCTGGCTTCTGCCGGTCTAGTCGAAAAGAGCGCCGAGGCGGCGAGAAGCAGCAATAATGATTGGTGAAACTGCATACGGTGGCACATGTTACTGATATACGCGATCGGTATTTTGGGGGGCGATTGGAGAATGAAGCGGTGCGAACACTTCGATTGGAATACGCGAAGAATAATTTGACACTTTCACACTCGGACCGAGCGCCTGTTTTAGTTCTTCCGTTCCGCGCTCGCCAAGCCGGTTGAAGCTGACGACGACCCGCTTGAGTTTTGGTAGCTGCTGCAAAGTTTTTGCGCAAAGAGGCGTGACGTTCGTTTCCCAAATCTGCAACTCGACCAGGTTTTTCAACTGCTTGAGATGTGCAATACCGGCATTTGTAATGCGCTGGTTGCCGGAAATATGCAACTGAGTCAGGCCGGTAAGTGGCTCGATGTGAACCAGTCCAGCATCGGTGATGCCGGTATTGTTCAAGCGCAAACGCTGCAGATTATGCAGTTTGCTCAGATTGGCCAACGCGGCATCGCTAAATTGATTGTGTGTAATCAGCAAGTGGGTCAGCCGTGGCAGCCGCCCAAAAACAGCCAGCGACCCGCTCGTCAACGCTCCTCGACACATGGAAATCGTGGTCAGTTTTTTGAGTGGCAAGAGGTATTTGACGCCGTCGTCCGTAATGTCGGTACGGTCAGCACTCAAGTACTGAAGATTCGGCGTCCACTTAAACAATTTCGCGGCTTGCTCGTCAGTGATAGGAAGGTTTCTCGTGCCCAATTCGGAAATTAATGGCCCGACCCTTTGGAGGAAGGAAAGATCCTGGGAGCCGTTGTAGTTCAGATCAAGCTTGTAAAAAGCGCCCTTCTTTAGGGTCAGATCGCCGCTGACCAGAAAACCATTCGTGTCTTGGATTGTCTTCTTCCCTCCTGTGCCACGCAGTTGAGGGCAAAGCCACATGCGTCCAAATACTTTGCCCGGTGGCAGGTGCACGACAACGGTGCCGGAGCTATCAGATGAACAAATGCTTGTAGACGAGTCCAGCGGCGACGCCTGCACGCAGCTCGAGAGCAAGCAAGGCCCTAAGGCCAAAAGGACAGAGGTAAGTTGATTTCGCGACATATGCTTTCTCCGTCGCCTTAATCGTTCCACCTGACGCTCTTTTATTAACTGTATAGCGCAAAGCCGGCATGGAGAATCGGCTTTACCAGTCATTTAAAACGACGGCAACGCAGTCGCAGAGCTAACCAAGGCATGTAATAAGCAAACTATGCACGAAATTCTCATCTGCGACATTGAACTTTTTTGCCCGTTCTGACGTTAACCAACTTACAGCGAGCGAGGGATTGAAGATGACGTCTCGAATGATTGGCTGGTTAGCCCTGATGGTCTGCACCTTCTATGCCACAGTCACACCGGCGCTCGCGCACGTCAAATGGTTCCTCGGGCGCAGCGAGGCTGATATTTTGCGCGAAGCAAAGCCTGAGCTGTTTACTCATTTGTCTTTCGCCAATTTGATCCCAATTGCAGTGGCCTTAGTAGCATTGTTTATGACGACAGTGGCGGGCAGAGATTTCTCCACCTGGCAGATGAACAAATCCGTCTCGCAGTGGGCCGACAAGATGGAGCCCGCTCTGAACACGTTTATCGGGTTGTGCACGGGCACAATGCTAATCTACTGTGCCATGACGCGCACATTGCTGGCACCCAACTTCATCATCTGCTCGCACTGCCCGCAGTGGCTACCCTATGTCGAGATGTTCGCCGGATTGAGCTTGTTTGCCGGATTCTTCACGCGGGTCGGCGCCGCAGTGATGCTGTTCCTTTTGGTTTTCACATTTATCAAACACACGCCCGCGGACTGCCTGGACCTGATTCCGCTCTACGGCTTGTCGTTCTATTTCCTTCTGGTCGGGCGCTCGCGCTGGTCGCTCGATGCCCTGCTGCGACTGGATCGCCGTCCGAGTTTTCTCAACATTCAACTGGCTCATCTATTGCTCCGCTGGACCACCGGCGTCGGACTAATGGTCCTGGCGCTCGACGAAAAGCTGCTGCATCCTCAGTTGGCGTTGGAGCTGCTGAAACATGCGCCAGGACTCAATTTCTTCGGCGTCCTCAACATGAGCAATGAGATGTTCGTGCTTTGCGCAGGACTGGTAGAACTGCTTCTCGGGCTGGTAATCGTCGTCGGCAGTTTCCCGCGCGTGGCAGCAATCATGCTTGCCGGGCTGTTTGTCACCACCACCTTCATCTTTGGCCTCACGGAGCTTTTTGGACACTTGCCCTTCTACGGCATCATCGCTTCGCTGGCGCTGCGCGGCAGCGGCGTCGTCTCACCACTGGCGCTATTGCGCGGCATCAAGCTGCAGTTGGTTCGGGCACTGCCTGTCGACCAGACCGTCTCCGGTCAAATTTGTCTGGCAAACGCAGCCGCCGCTTCAGGGCGCCATCGGGATCGCTAGGTTTCACGAATGCACGGCTCCTCGCCGCGCTTGCGTCGCTATACTTAGTTTCTTGTGCGTAAATCAGCGACCCGCACTTCAGGCGACCGGCACTCTAACAGTGAATTTTGAGAGGTTCAGTTTGACTCAGCTTCTAAGTTGTCCGCAGCCGGCGCGGCGCACATCGCCATCTCGGGCGCACCTTGCCTGGACGGCGGAGTGAAGTCCAGCTCGTTGGAGTCAGCTGCATCCACGTCATGCAATGGAATGTTTAGAGGATACGGCATGGGTGCTGCGGCAAAAGACATTTTGCGGTTCCTGATCTGGCCTGAGTGGTAGTTAGGAGATTGTAAGACAGGCATTGTGATTATTGCGTGAGAAAATAGACCACATTATATTCGTGTCTGGCGTCCGCCCATGCCTGCCGGAGAGATCTCTGCTTCGCTTCGGTCCAGATGACAGGCTTGTGTTGTTGTTTGGTTGGTGACACGAGCCTTTCGGCGTTCAAGGTAGAAATGCGGACGTTTTTGCAGGAACGTCTGGCCCCTTCTCAATCTCACGAACTTCTCTCGTTATTGCCCATCTCCGGGCACTTCGCCGCTAATGTGGTTCACACAAGACGCCGATCGACTTCCGGCAAACCACAGCTGGGCCCGGAATTTGCTTTCCGCGCTGGAGTTCTGGACGATTTGAAGAGCAAGGCTACTTCTTGATGTTGGAAGATAATGGCACGGAGCCAGCGAAATAATCCGCGCACAGTTTTTTCGCTGGGTGTTCGCTGACTGAGCGTTCTGTACGCCCGTTCGGTCCAAATGTCATTTAAATGTTGGCGATGAATCACAAGATTCACACAGCCAATTTGTAAACTCAACTAGCCTCAAAAAGGCAAGAACGCCGCGCATTAATCCATACAAGCAGTTCACCCACCCCGTGAACTGATCAGAGATAATCCGGTGTTTGCCCATCCACCCCATCCACCTCATTCACCCAATCGGCTAGCGCACTGCTGAAATTACCACCTCGATGAGGCACTTGCTGATCATCAGGGTATGGAACTACAGGCACCCATAATATCGACGCCAAATCTTCACCTCTGGGCGTTGATGCACGAACATCGCATATTTTCCGGCAGTACTTCGACGGCGGCAATTTTAATCTATGGTCGACGCACCAGTTCCTAAAAAACAGCAAAACGAGCAGTCCGATCGTGTTGACGCCGCAAAGATAAACGTCGTCATGGACACGCCGGCAAGAGACAAAGAAGGCTCTCACGGGGCGGCGCCGGACACCAACTTGCCAATAGTAGCCAAGCATGAGGTGGGCAAAGACGGGCGCACAGATTATCTGCTCACCGAAGATCACCGCGAGTTCCGCAGGAATGCCGATGGCACATATGTAGTTACTGTGCCAACAGAGACAGGACGTCCACCGTTACCGCCAGTCATAGTTAACGACGTCTCGGTGGTCAACGGAACGCTTTCCTATCGCATCGGCAATTTCATGGCCGTAGAAGGTCACGGGAAACGCCTGGTCAGCAATTTGCTCACCGGTGAAACGGTCGATCACAGCCGTAAAGTTGACTCGCATAAAAAAGATGAGGAGCAAACCACTGCGCTTAAGGAGCGCTTGCTCAATGGAGGCACCGACGCCGATCGTTTGAAAGCCTTGCGAGGACTGATTGACCTCTCGCGCACAGAGCCGTCGGCGGCAAGATTTCTAGACGAAGCCAGCCGTGGCGCTCATGACAGGGCCGACAGACCGCTGTCAAAACTGGTGGTGGCGGAAACAGTGCAAGCCGAAACGCTCCGCTTGCAGCAGGCGCTATCGAGCCATGACCTGGCGGAGCAGCACGCAGCCTTGCGCGCGCTCACGAAATTCAGCTCAACGTCCCACAACAGCGAAGCTGAAAAAGCGCTGAAAGAATACGTTTCACCGGCCGGTAAACGTGATGAACAACGCGCAGCCCGCCTGGACTTTGCCCAATTAATGGAACAGCGGGATCCTTTCGCGAAAGACGGCGTCAAGTGTACGCCGGCGGTTCTGGAGGCTGCCGCACAGGTGCTGGAGGAGCGAAGCAAGAAGGGACCCTTATCCGTCGAGCAAGCTCGCTTCGCCGCGGGGGCAATCGATTTTGCTCAGTCAAACATCAAGGACTCGACAGCCACCCAAAACAGATTCGCCACCGTCCTCGGTGCACAGATGAGCGGTCCGGGCGCGTCCGACGCGATGCAGGCGATCCAGACCCAGCTGGGAAGCCAACTGGCTTCGTGGCCCGACTCGCTGGTCGAAGCGTTCAAAAAAGGTCTGAAGTCAGATGCGCTGGACATGCAAACGCTGTTTTGTTTCGATGGCGCCCCTTCCAACAATGCGATCAAGCTTTTGGCAGCCATCACCGCCGGTGGTGCGGACAAGGAAGGCAGTGTCAGAGCGCAGGCGGCGGCAGACATACTGCTGGAGAGCTGCCGCCGAGAAAGGGAGGAAACGCCGGGTTCTCACAAAATCGCCGACAGTGTAATCAATGCACTGCTGGCTGCGCATAAAGAGGCATCAGCGTCTTCGCCCGATCAGCCGCGCGATGGAGTGGCGCTGCCGACAATTGCGCAAATCGCCGGCACACTCAAGGCGTCCGAGATCAGCCCGGAAGTGAGCGTCCTCGTCAAATACGATCAGCTCAAAAGTTCCGACAGCAAGGAGCGGAAAGATGCTTTAGCGACAAACATCATTGAAAGCGCGGAAACATCGCCTGCCGCAATGAAGATGCTGGATCAGATTATCGCCAGAGACAAGACCGGCAATGATGCCGAGCTGCTTAGAAAAACGCGAGAGACCAGGTATCTGAAAGAGTGGCAGGCCGCCTCGGAAGACTATCCGTACAAAATGGAAGACTGCCTCAAGGCTCTGAAGAAATTGGCATCAATAGAGGGTTCTTCGACCGCGGCCAAAGAAGCACTCGATACTTTTGCCAAGAAGAGTTCTGATACCAGCGGTCTTGTCAGTTATGTGCGCTTGAATAACGAGGGCGGTGCGGCAAAAGTGCTCGAGGGCGCCGGTAAGGCTGCCGATCCAGTCATCAGGGTTGGTATTTGGAAAGCGGCAGGCAAGGATCTGTCACTGGCCGCCGATCAAGGCCCGCTGTCTGCCGAGCAGATCTCTCTTGCGGCCAATGCTAAGGTCCTGCTTCAAAAAGACGGCTGGAAATGGGATCACCAGGATTACAAACGAGACTACATGTATTCAGATGAATACAAACAAGACCAGCGCAACCTGGACAAGGTGCTTAAACAGGCAATCGCTGGCGGCTCTCAAGATGTGGTGGCTTTGGAGTGCTTGAAAGTCCTGAAGTCCGAGAAGGGCGAAATGCTCCAAGATTCTCGAGAAGGGCTAGGCAAAATCTATCTGGACTGCCTTAGAAGTGGTATCAAAAAGGAGAGTTTCCCGCAACAACTCGAGACTATTACAGCCCTTGGCAAAACAGGTGACAGAACCGCTCTCGCCATTCTGATCTCGCTCACTGCCGGAGTCGGCGATCGCTACGACCAGGACGGGAAAGAGCCGATCGCGGCTCAGGCCAGCAAAACGCTGATCGATACCACCAAGGCCGATCAAAAGTTGGCTCAAAGTGTCGGTCTATCCTACGAGACGGTCGTGGTGGGCAGCTGGGCCAAGGACGACAACCGAATGATGGAAACGTTCGCCAAGTTGGCTGGTAACCTGCCGGTCGACCTGTGGGGCATGCATGTGATAGTGCGGCGCCAGGCAGATCGGAGCGCCAGCCAGCCGGATAGCCCGGCCTTCAAGAGCGCAATTAAAGGCTTAATTACCCTCGGCAGCCAGGGCCTCTGGGAGCTGGGTGATGCAAAAGCGATGCTCAATACAATTACTCCTGAGATTGCTGAGGGCATCAAAAAAGTTTTCCCGCGCATCGAAGGGCCATTCAGACAGCACATCATGGAGCGACTAACTGCGATCGCCTCCAACGACACGATCTCGCTGGAGAACCGAAAACTGGCGCAAGAAACCTTCAAGAGCTTGAATAAATATGCCACCAAAGAGCAGATCGGAGCTGTAGACGCAGTCAGACTTCCCCCAACCGACGATAGAGCCAAAGAGAAGGCAACGACCGCGCCTAAAACCTCCAGCGAGATTCTCAGGACGTTCTTGCCCAAGGACTTCGGCACGGTAGGCGAAGCCGACATGCCGCGCATCAAAAAGCTGGTGGCACAGTTAGGCGCAGATACCGCATTGGAAAGAGACAGCGCCGCACAGAGATTGGCCGAGTACGGCTCTGCCATCATTCCGATTTTAGCGCCCCTGGCCAAAGATTCGGGCACCTGGGGAGCCGACATTTCGTTGCGCTCCAGACAGGTTATCGGCGCCGTCATGGAAAAACAAGCGCCGCTGTTGACCGAAAATATCAACCAGCTTCTCAAACCAGAGCCTGGAAAACCTGTTGACACAGCCAAACTAGCAGAGACGATTAAAGCTCTCGACGCATTTGCGGCAGATCCAAACCTGCGCATGCGCCGAAAGGAATATCTGGACGACCTGGCCAAAGTGACAAAAGACAGCCCAGCAGACTTAAAGCGCGTTCAACAGGGGCTGGAAGAGTTACGTAACATCGATCAATTACGCGCGCAGGTGCGAGTTCGTCTTGCCGGTGAGAAGAGCACGGCTGGCGACAAAGAAGGCGCTCGGCAGCTGCTCACCGAAGCGGTGACGATCAATCCAGGACTTGTGCGCTCGTTTGGATCCGGTGGAACGAATGTGCAGTTCTCCAGAGTTTTTGTCAATGCGCAGGGGTCGAGCGATACCGTTCTCACCACCGCCTACACACAAGCCGGGGGCAATGCCCGCGATCTGGCTCCACGCTCCACCGCTTCGATGGAGAGTGCTGCCGAGGGGCAGAAGTCAGGCTTGAAGATCGAGAAGGTACTTGAGTCCGGCAAGGATCTGTTTCGCGAGTACGACAACGAGACGAGACCGTACCTCAATCCAGAGGCGCGCGCTAAGCGGATGGACGAGATTCTGCGCAATCACGAGCCTTCTCTCGATCGCGAGATGGTCGGTATGTGCCTTGATCAATACAAGGCAGCCCAAAACGACTTCGAACGCAATCAGGCCATAGACAGCTTGAAAAAGGCGGTTCAGAACGGCAACAATTACGCTCTCGACGCGCTGCGCAGGCTGGCCACGCTCGACGCCGGCATGCGGCTCTCCGACGCGATGAATACGATCAGCTCTCCTTTAGCATCGACTGGGCAAAAGGATGAAGCGCAGAAGAAGAAAGACGCCGCCGTACTGGATTTGGCCAGGCAGGAATATTCCCAGCGCAGCGGTGCGGCAGATGACAATGTCGGCAGCGCCAAAGGCGTCATGGATTATCTGGCCAAAGGAGCCGCTCCCGGCATCACCAGCGGTGACGTCGAGAAAGCGCGGAAAACGGTTGACAAAGAGGTACAGCAGCGCCAGGTGCAAGTTTCACAAACGGTGCAAATGCTCTCGAAGGCCAGCGGTGCCTCCAGAGAAGAGGGTATACAACGGCTTGAGCAGCTGTCCCTAGACCAGATTGGCACCGAATTTCCCATTGACCTCTCTAAACCTGGTGCTCATGACTATACTCAAGCACTGAGGTCCATGCAGGAGTCAGATGTTGTCAAATTCGCCCTCCAAAATATCGAAAATCCGCGTAAGCTTGCCGATGGGCTAATGCAACTGGGCGAATTAGAAAGACGCGGACTGCAGGGCAGGTTAATCGATGCCCTTTGGGATGTAAAACCTGATGGTCAGGCTCTGGCCAAGGCCATTCGCGAAGATGACCGGGGTGCAGTCGAGCGGCTCGTGGACAAGCAATCGGTCAAGGACATGATCAAGCAGGGCTTTGGACCGCGCGATCAGCTAACTCTCAAGCTCGCTGCCTTGAAAACCGAAGATGTTTTAAAAGCGCTTGAAGATCCGGCAAAGCTGGAAGCGCTGTTGAAGGTCGCAGAAAAAGAGGCTAAAGAAAATCAGAAGCGGGTCGACGATCTGGTATCAGATTTTCTTTTGCGCACTACACCAGGAAAGCCGGCAAGAGATGCTCTAGCAAAGGCATTGCCCGCTGAGGACAAACCTTTCAGATTGCCCGATGACAAAGAGATGCGCAGCCAATTGCAAGCGGCCGTGGATCTCGAGCAGCTTCCAGCTCGCGTGGCCACACACGCCAAAACTTTGCTTTCAGGCGGCGAGCTTTCGGCCCAAGATGTGAAGGAATTGCGCGCTGACCTCAATGTAACGGACGAGAAGAGGCGGCAGGACGCGATCGCACAACTGAACAAACTGAGCTTCGACAACCTGCACACCACCTATCGATTCGAAAGTGTGGTCAAGGCGCTGGAAGCTCTCGAGCAAGGTCAAGGCACCAATGGCAGTGTCAAGAACGCGCTGAAGCTATTCGATCCGGCAGCAAACTCTAACGCCGAGGATAAAACCAAAGCGGTAGACAACGTGATCAAGAACATCGAGAAGATGCGCTACATGGAAGCCGACCATGTCATGTCCAGTGAGATGCTGATCGAATTCGAGAAGAGGATGGAGAAGAAGTTCCCCTCTAAAGCGCCAGTCTCGCATATGGACAAAATCGTCCAAGAGCTTAAATCGGGTGATGATGCCCGCATAACCGCTGCTTTGAAATCGTTGAATGAAGGTTTGCCGGATGCCACCGCCAAACTCGACGAGTATCGAGCCGCTCGCATTGTTAGAGGGCTCGGTCCGCAATCCAAACCGGCCGACTACGAGAAGATCTCAAAACAGCTGGGTGTGGAAATCGAGGCTTCGCGCAAAGAAGGCGGCCAGACGAACGAATCGGCAGTCGATTGGCAGAAGTGGGCATCGGCTACGGCCTCAGTTGCGAAAATAACGGAAGCAGCGGATAAAAACACTCCGGCAAAGGCCAAGGAAGCAGTAGACGACCTGGTCAAAGAGGCCAAGGCCGGCAACCCCTATGCCCGAGCGGCGCTTGCAGCGGTGCTCGTAGGCGATCAGGAAAATTCGCAAATCGCTTACTGGATGCGCAGCCACACGGCGCTGAATGGCGATAGACCTATTTACGTTCCCAACTTCAGAAGCATGTCGCCAGAGGTAAAGACCGAGCTCGCAAGAAGTGCCAGCGCCGGTTTGCTAGATATAAGCAAATCCGAGAAATTGACCACCGAGGAAACATCGGCGGTCGCCCTGGCGCTGGCCAAAACGACGGACAAAGCCGGCGACAAACAAACGATCGAGAATCTGACTGCCACACTCAATACGGCAATCGAAGGAAAGAGCACTAAAGAAACTCTGATCGGTATTTTCCAGGCCCTGGAATCCGACGTCAAAGGCTCGAAAGTTCTCGCCGGTATCTATCTCAAGGGCGTGAACGACCCTGAATTTGCCAAACAGTTCGGCCAGCTAAAAGAGTTCGCAAAAGACTTCGACGGCACGCTGCCCAACGACAAAGTAGAAGCCAGCTACAAAATTCTATCCGGTATCGCCGGTGGTATGGCCGACAAAAATGCCAACGCCAACCCTCTTCATAAAGTATGGAAAGAGGGCAAAGAGGTTACCGAAGAGGTCAACCCAATTTCACAACAGGCGCGCCGAGCACTGGAAGAAGCAGCTCAGATTCCCGGCGCCCGCACCAAGGTTGTGGAAGCATTACTTGGCGTACACGAAATGGGCAAGACTGACGCTCGCTTCAAAGACAACAATCAGCTCCTGGCGTCATTGGGAACGGTAGCAGCTGAATTGGGTGACGGCGAAAAAGGGCAACGGTCCGTTGCCCTGGCTGAGATTAGAGAATCTGTGAAAACTACGGCTGCCACTCCCGGTGGTGTGCCTCACCAAAGCGCCGTCGACGGCTTCTTCGCGATGGCCAAGCATTGGCAGAAAGAAGATCTGGAGGTGGTCAAGACTACTTTCACAGACACCATGATCAAAGGATTGCATGCCAATGCTTCAAAAATCCTGCCGGAGCACCGCACCGAGATCATCGGTAAGTTGGTCGAAAACATCTCATCTGGAAAAGATGCTGTCAGTTTCGAAACCAGATTGAACTCCGTCCGCGCTCTTACCGCCTTCGGCCAGTATCTCAATACCGACCAGGTGTCGATGCTTGCTTCATTTGGAGGCGACGGGCGTTACAACAACACGAGCAACAACGTCAAAAAAGTCCTGGAGGAATACAAGGTCGAGGGTGAGTCATCTAGAAAGATTCTGGAAACGATAGCCAATCATCCCGAAGAACTGAGTAAGGTTCTGGCGGACCTAAAAATACCACCCGATCAGCAAGAAAAGATCAAGGCGGTAATTGCCAGCACCAAGAACGGTTCTCAAATTCTTGAAGAGTTGAAAATTACAGGAGATCAAGCCAAGCTTTTCAAAGCCACAGTAGCAGAAGGTTTGCTCAGCGTCCTGGTTAAGGCACCATACAACTTGACGGGGAAAGAGGGGCCTCGCGAACTGGCCTTCGGCGCATTTAGAGATGTTCCGTGGCCGATCGCTACCGGTGAAGTGAAAAATGGAAAACCGGTCATTATCAGTGACGTTCCTGCCAAGGACGGAACTCAGGCAAGCTACGCCAGCACGCGTTTGCGAATTGCGCTCGTCGACTACTACATGGGCAAGCCCATAACCAACACCAAAGATCTGCAACTGTCTGACCAAATCAACCGCATCGTCGACAATGCGAAGCTTCCTCGACCTACGCCATTAATCATTCTCAAGTACGGTCTGGAAGGCACTCCCATTGAAAAGTGGAAGCCCGGGGATCCGCCTACCGTGCTGCAAATCTCCGACCAGATCATCCGCAACTACACCAAAGATGGCAAAGACGGCAAGACCGGTCAGGAAGTTCTCAGACAGGTGATGGCCAACGTCGAGCAGATCAATGCTCTTCCCGGCAATCTGCGCGCTGACATTATGGGCTGGCATGGCTTAAACGACGAAACGAAAACTTTGCTCGGATGGGAGAAGGAGCCTTCGCCTGAACGCAAGAAAGCGCTTAACTGGGACAAACTCAAACCCGAAGAACAGGAAGCGATTCGCTGGCAAAATGCCAAGATCAATCCAACGCTCGTGATCGGCCAGATGTGCGCCGGCAGCGGTGAGCTTCAGAATTCGCCTCTCACTCAAGCTGTGCTTCTCAAAGATATTCCAGCCGAGGTGAATAAACTCGTAGCGGCTAGAGAAAGGGATATCTACGACAACAAACACACAATCAGATTTTGGCAGGAAGAGAAGAAGAAAAATCTCGATGAGTTCGTGAAAAAAACAGAGAAGGGTGCCAACTTTGGCAACCAGCTCGTCGGCTTCTTCACCGGCGACAACGGCCGCGATGCTGACCTGAATAGAGAGCAGAGCCGACTGGCAGAAAGTTTCGGGCGCATCACAAAAACCATCGCGCGCTTCGAAGAGGCGGTGGCGAAGCTGGAGCAAGACAAGGGCGGCATGCGGCTTTCCCGCCAGGTGCGCGAATACACTGAGACGCTCAACGCCGGCGATCAGGCTCTGGCAGACAGACTGGCGATGAACATGTGGACCGAGCACGGACCGATGTTTGCCAATCTGGCGCCGCGGATCTGGCGCGATCTGACTATATCCACAGACACCACGCTGCAAGGCGACAGCATGCTCAAGCGCCTTAAGAGCCGCGGTCAGGCGCATTGGGATTCTGTGCCTGGATACACTTCTGGCGCCACCGATCCGCGCTTTCCTTACGACAAAAGCAAGGGTCTGGAAGGAATGCGCGAGGCCCTTGGTCTCAAGGCCGCTTACAGCACACCGGTTTTACAGACTATTGAGAAAAATTTGCCTGCAAACGGCAAGCTTGATCCGGCCAACAAAGAGTTTAAGGATGCCCTCAAAGAAGCTATCGACCGCGATATGCTTTCACCAAAAGGCAAACAGCTCGCCAACGATCTCTACGAAGGTAAACAGCTCTCCGACCTACAAGTGAAGGAGTTGCGCGAGTCGCTTGGCCGAGGCCTGTTGCAGCTGCAGCGCGGCGAAGGCATGGTCGATACGGTGGCGTTGAGAACGCACATGCTCGGGCGGGTCGATCAAGATCCAGTGTTGATGAAGTTTTCCAATCAGTCGCGCAAGATGGGCGAGGATCTCAACGAACTCAATAAAATGTTCGGTGCGGCAATGAAAGGCTCCGTTTACGAAGACACAATCAACGTAATGAAGGAGAAGGCTCAGCGAATAAAAGACGGACTCAAAGGCGATCCCGATAATCCAATTACGCGCCAGGATCTTTACGATCTCTCAGTGCGCATAAAAACTATGGATGAAGCTCTGACAAAAATGAAGGCGGAGCGCGGTTCTCACAATGAAAAAGCAATTGAAGATCTGGAGAGCCGAGTCAAGACTTTTAAAGGGATGCACAATCTCTTCAACAAATTCGACAACGAGCCCAAGTATCCCGAGGTTATGGATCCGGCACGCGATGAAAAAGGCGTGCTGATCAATCAGAACAAACAGATCAACCAGATGCTCGATCGCGTTCTGAGTGGAGGCTTGACGGCGAGCACCTTCACCAACTGGTGCAAAGAGAATGGTGTCTTGATTGGTGTCACCATCGCAGCATGTGCAGCTACCGTAGCTGCCTGCGCCACATTCGGCGTAGCTTCTCCTGCCGCGGTCGGACTGTGGGTGGCCGTCGTGGGGTTGGCGGCCAGAGAAATAACCAACGAAGTACTGTTCCAGGTCAACAAAGACGGCTACACCGGCTGGGGCAACTACGACAACAAGGGATCGCGCGTCGGCGACTGGAACAGAAAGGCTTACGCAGGAGCTTTCAAGGATGAAGGTGATGCCTTGCTGCATCTGTTAACCGATGTGGCGGGACCATATCTGTTTGAGATCGGCAGGGATTGGCTGGCGTTCGTGGCTACTGCCGGATTGATGAACAGAATGTTCGGCGGCATGAACTCCGGTGAAGCGGTCAAAGCGCTGTTCAAGGTAGCACCACCCAGGAATGCCGCTCAACTAGCCTTCCAGGCGGAACGCATGTCTCTGATCGAGAATGGTGCGAACACGAGCCAGTTCGTCAAATCTTACTTGCAGCAATTCATGAAAGAGTTTGGCAAAGAACTCTTGATCAACTCTGGATTTTCAGGAGTGCACACCGGTCTCGAGACTGGCATTCACAAAGGATTGGGACGCGAACAGGTAGAAGCCATGGGCGAATGGGGGCAATTCGGCCTGTCGTTTGCTCTTTCCACTGCGCTGGCGATGGGTCAGGGTGCGCTTCACAGCCAAGTCTTTAAGCATGGCAGTTTTGAGCCCGGCAGTAAATTCAAATTCCAGCTTGCCGAAGGTGTGACCGAAGGGCAGATGGTCAAATTCATGAACCAGCAAGGCATGAATGCAAAACAGATTGCTCCAGGCCGCTGGGAAATATTGCCGGTCGGTGCATCGCCGAACATGGTGCCGATCACGATGGAGAACGTCGAACGCGGCGTGGGACGCCCACCGGCAGATCTTTATCCTGATGGACATCCACCAGCGCGTCAATCGAGGCCGGTAGAAGAAACTGTACAAAGACCCGATGGTCCGGAATGGCAGCAATCGCCTAAAGCCAAAGAAGTACTCAGACAAATTGACCAATTTACAGAAGCGTTCATGAAAGGCGATGTTGAAGGTATCAACAATGCGCTCAACCTCGCGGCCAGCAATGATCATTTGCCTGCCGGCACAAAGATGCAAGGTGTCCCTACTGACGCATTTGATGCGGCCTTGTTCAAGACCGCAACACCAGCTCAAAGGGCACAGATGCTCCAAGATTTCATGGAAAATATTTCCGGCATCGGCAAGCTTCATCCTAACGGAAATACAGCCATCTATCCCGAAATCATTGTCAAATTCGGACAACATGAGTTCAACCTGAGAACCGGGGAGCACGTTGGCGCCAAACCGCCACCGGAAGTGATCGAGGCGTTCAACGCCTTCCGCACAGACGCCGGCGGCAAGAGGCTGCTGGCAGAGCAGGCGCTGACGGCAATGGAGGAGAAGATTCACCTGTTGCACAAAGACATGGGCAACGAGGCGTTCTCTGCCGAGTACGTCAAATTCAAGCGCGATCGCGGTGAATGGTCGGACGATCACCTCAAGGGCGGCAACAGAAGCGATGGCAGCGAGCAAGCACGAGCCTCACTGGAGCAAGAAGCAATTCTTGGTTTGTACCAAAAAGGCTGGAGCCTCGAGATGCTGGACCACCACTTTGGCGGGCATCACCAAGCCGCCCGCGCTGATGCTTTAAATTGGATTCGCTGCCAGGAAGCACTCGCTAATCCCACTGCTAAATTCAAGGGACAGCTGTCTCAACTGGAAAAAGCTGGTGTTGAGCGGCCGGCTCTCGAGAAGGCGATCCGATCCGGACGCGTGACGCCAGATGACGTAGACACCTTAACCTCACTGGTGAAGAAGGGAAACATCAGCGGCGACGATTTGAATGGATACATCAAGAATCCGAATAATCATTCGAACATCCATGACATAGCAGTAGAATCGAGGGTGCTTCTCGACAGCCTGAAGTCAATCAACGACGTTTTGGGACAGTTTGGTGACGGACTGCAACAGTGCTCGGCATTGAAGGCGCTGCTCAAGGATATGCCTAAGCCTGAGTTGATTCAAAGCAAAATTATCGAACTGCAAAAGGAGCTGGCCAAAGATGCTACCTCACCAGCTGCAAAAGCAAAAGTTCAAGAAGTTACCCAACAGCTGATCGGAATGCATGAGTGGTTCAAGGATTCGCCCGGTACGGGGCAACCGACGCGCAAAGCTACGCTTGAGCAATTGAGCAAAACTCTAGAAGCGAAAACCAAACAAGTCCGCAGTGCTCTAGAAAAAGTGACGGAGCTTGGACTTAAGTTCAGCGACGATCCAAAAGCCAACCGCGTTCTGGTGAATGATGCAATCGATCAGCAACAGAAGGCCGTTATAGATGGACAGTACGAATCTAAGATAAACACATTGGATGCGGCTCTCAAAGCCGATCTCAAAGCGAAAGGCATGGCGCTTACTCCGGACGTGACGGAGATGAAAGCGTTGCTGAACAATCCGAAGTTGGACAGCAACGCCAAGAGCGACCTGCAGCAATTGATCAGATTGCGCGAAGAATCTACTGCCCATCAATCGAACATTGTATTGCTTAAGGCTTATAGAGAGTTTCAAACTGCTTTAGATGCAATTGGCAAACCCGGTCAACAGGGTGGCGGACTCTTGTTCTTCGTCGGTACGGACCCGCCCCCGCAATTCCAGCGTGCTGCTGCGGGTACGGCAACCCCTGAAGATATCGCCTTCATCAAGAGAGTGATGGGTGATCCTGGCGGTGGCTTTGCCAATCAGTTCCAGAAAATCAAACAGGTCGAGAACCTAGGAGCTGATGAAAGCAAGACCAGCCCATCGCTCAGTCAAAATCAGCTCAAATATCTGGTTGATCTCAAGACAGGTCAATTGCGCCGACTGAGTGTTCTAGAACTTGAATTGCGGAGTGCGCAAGCCGCCGCCGACAAACCCAACAGCACGTTTGAAGTAGACGGAACAAAGCGCAAGTGGAGCGTGACATCAACAGACGGATCAGCAAGGTCTGTGGAAGCCCCTCTTACTCCGGAATCGGCACTGAATCGGTACGGTCCAGGCGGAACCAGCAAAGAAGTTGGCGAGCCTGGCATCAAAGTGAAGGTGGTGGGTGCCGATGGCGACGTGCACGAAATCAACATTCCAAAAGATTGGAAGGTACGGACTGCGGTGCCCGATTCTGCTGACGGCTACGCTCCCAAGGATCCGAGCGAGGCTGGGCTGATCTTCTGGGATCCGAAGGGAAAACCGGGCCCCAACGGAACTACCGTATTCACCGAGATCAGAATCAGTCCACCGACTGCTCGTGAACACGTACACGCCAATTACAGCAACGGCTACGTGAGAAAATCCGAAGTCCATGTCAAAAATGCAGGCACCCCCGGTCAGGGTGAATTGGTGCAAAGAGTTCACTTAGACATGAGTGGTAAACCGTTCAGGGGTCTTGATGGGAAACAATTCGGACTTGACTACACCGATGGAAAACAATCCACCGATGCTTATCGGGTTATTCATAACGGCAAGATGTACAGAGATGCCGCTCACATTAACGAGGCTCCGCCCAAAGGCCTGGGTCCAGGCACACTGCCGCAAACAGAAGTAGACAGGTTGAACTTGGAGCTACAACAACTCAAAGACGCGCAACGAGAATTCCAGGTGCAAACCCACGGATATCTGGCACCAAATGGTTATAAGCCTAAGTGATTGTCTGAATTCTTGGAGCATCGATCGAACCTGATCTAGCTGGGTCCGCTGTGGCAGATGGTCTGCGTGGATAGATATGGTTGCGTGGACGATATCCAGATACCACCACAGATGGTGCATACTAAATAAACTAGTAAGAACAGTCACAAGACAAGGAGACCAAAAACGCGACACCCATTTGCGGGTGCTCGTCCTGGTCTCCTCGCCATGCAGACAGGCACCGCGTGCCTGGTATAAATTGCTCAGTCTTCATTGCTCGTTCGTGTTGACAAACACGTCCTCGCTGACGCCGAAGAACTGGGCAAGCTTGCAACGCTCGTTTGCGTCGAGATCACGGTGTTTGGCCATGAACCCCTGGAGGTTGGTGGTGCCGGTGGCGGCTTCCGCGTCCTCGAGCGTTACGTTGCGGGCGACTTCGAGCAGGTACTGCAGCATCTTCTGCGGCAGGGCCTTAGCCGAGCCGAAGCTGAACTGGTGGTACTCGTTGACGACGCCGGTCAGAGCAACCATGTAATCGTTGACTTCTGCCGGCAGGGCGGTGGTGGTGCGCGCCAGGTCTCGCATCTCGCGAACTGCCCGGTCGTAGTCTTCCGGACCCGTGATGGGACCAAGACCTCGTTTTTGCGTGTTCATGGTAGGTTCCTTGTTCTAGTGGTTGATTAATACTACTGTACCGAAACAACAGGAGCCACGCCCCTGTTGAGCAAGTGCGGAGGGAATCGAACCCCCAACCGGCTGTTTTGGAGACAGCTGCTCTACCAGTTGAGCTACACACCTGTAAATCTATGATGAACGGCATCCATGCCGCTTGTTGAGGGAAAGCAAGGGCGGAGGGAGTCGAACCCCCAACCGGCTGTTTTGGAGACAGCTGCTCTACCAATTGAGCTACGCCCTTAAGCATGGAAGCAGGTGCGGAGGGAGTCGAACCCCCAACCGGCTGTTTTGG
>Ga0182024_10006345_pt1 | contig 26015 bp, 13 predicted proteins | sample P32metaG_FD_120480 | JGI IMG/M metagenome (GOLD analysis project Ga0182024, IMG submission 120480) | Permafrost microbial communities from Stordalen Mire, Sweden - P3-2 metaG (Illumina Assembly) | ecosystem: Environmental > Terrestrial > Soil > Wetlands > Permafrost | place: Sweden: Stordalen... | reverse complement strand
GCCAAATTATTTCACGCGCACCTGGCAGGTGGAGCAGGGGCTGCCGCAAAACAAGGTCACGGCCGTGGTGCAGACGCGCGACGGCTACTTGTGGGTCGGCACCTACAACGGACTGGCGCGGTTTGATGGCATCCAGTTCACCGTTTTCGACGACAACAACACGCCGGAACTGCGCAGCAGCCGCATCACGAGCCTGTTTGAAACCGCCGACAGCACGCTGTGGATCGGCACGGAAAGCGGTGATGTTTCGAAATACCAGGACGGCCATTTCGCCGCTGTGCCGGTGCGCGCCAACTGGAGCGGCGGGAAAATCTACGCCATCATCGCCGACGATGCGGGCGACGTGTGGCTGCTGAATGAAGCGGGCGAACTGGCGCGCGCGCGGGACGGCAAGGTGTTGTCGCCGGCTTCCGGCAATGTCCCGAAAGTTCTATCGTTGGCGCACGGACAGGATGGGACGGTTTGGATTGATCGCGAAGGCGTGGTGTCTTCCCTCAAGGCCGGACAACTGACCGTGGAAGTGACCACGAACGAATATGTGCAGGGACTCTGCGCCGCGCGCGACGGCGGTTTCTGGGTGGCCTGCAATAGTTACATCCGCAAATGGAAGGACGGCCAATGGTCCACCAATCGGAACACCGCACCATGGGGTTGGAACATCGTACCCAATCTCGTCGAAACTTCCGCCGGCGACTTGGCGGGCGGGAACTCCGGTGCCGGGCTGTGGCTGGTGCTGCCCGACCAGACCAACACACCCGCGCTGCACTTCGACCACACGAGCGGACTGCCGTCGGATTGGGTGATTTCCATATGGGAAGACCGCGAAAAAAATTTGTGGTGCGGCACGGGTGCGGGTCTGACCGTCATCCGTCCGAACAACGTGAAAACCATTTCGCCGCCGGACCACTGGAAAGGGCGGCCCGTGCTTTCCATCCTGCCGGCACCGGACGGCGCGCTATGGGTCGGCACGGAAGGCGCGGGCTTGTATCGCCAGCAAAACGGCGGTTGGACAAATTTTGATTGGGTGCAGGGACTGCGCAATCCCTACGTCTGGTCGCTGGCCGCCGTCGGTTCGGGGAAAATCTGGGCCGGCACCTGGGGCGGTGGATTGTTCGCGCAGAAGGACGATTCGTTTGATTTTGCACCGGGGCTGGAAAATTTGCTATTGCCGATGCCGGCGCTTTTATTTGTGGGCAACGAACTTTGGATCGGCACGCCGGCAGGCGCGCTGCGTTATCAAAATGAAAAACTCGAGCGGTTCAGCGAAATCGCCGGCCGGCCGTTCGGCGACGTGCGCGCCATCGCGCAGGATAGATCGGGCGCACTGTGGTTCGGCACCGCTGGCGGCGGCCTGGTGAGTTTGCAAAATGGAAATTTTCGCCGGTTCAAAAAAACCGACGGGCTGTCGTCCGATTTCATCGAGTGCCTGCATTTCGCGGATGACGGCGCGCTGTGGATTGGCACCTTCGGCGGCGGCCTGGACCGCTTCAAGGACGGGAAATTTTCCGGGGTCAATCATGAACAAGGTTTGCCCAACAGCGTTATCGGCCACATTGAAGCGGACGGACGCGGATATTTATGGATGAGTTCTTATGGGGGCATTTTGCGCGCGAGCGAAACGGATTTGAACCGTTGCGCCGACGGCAAGCTGGCCGGGGTGTCGTTTCTGACTTACGGCATCAATGACGGATTGCCGACGCTCGAATGTTCCGAAGGCTTGCAATCGGCCGGTTGCAAAACGGCGGACGGGCGGCTGTGGTTTCCCACGGCGAAGGGACTTGTCATGGTGGATCCGGCAGGCACCAGAATCAATCCGCTGCCGCCGCCGGTGAGGATCGAGGAAATGCTCGTGGACGACAAAAAATTCGCGGACGGCAACGACGTCAGGTCATTGAGAGTTCCGCCGGGCCGGCACCGCATCGAATTCGAATACACCGGCTTGAGCTTTGTCGCGCCGGAAAAAGTGCGGTTCAAATGCCGGCTGAAGAATTTTGAGACCGAATGGACGGATGCCGGCTCCAAGCGCGTGGCGACTTACAATTACATCCCGCCCGGAAATTATTCGTTCCAAGTGACCGCGTGCAACAACGACGGCGTGTGGAACGAAACCGGCGCGAGCCTCAAATTTGAGGTGCTGCCGTATTTCTGGCAGACCACGTGGTTCCATCTCCTCGGCGGCCTGGCGACGGCGCTGGCAGCCGGCGGGGCGGTCTGGTTCGAAACGCGCCGACGGATGCGACGCCGGCTTGAACACGCCGAGCGCCAGCGCGACGTCGAGCGCGAGCGGTCGCGCATCGCGCGGGACATCCATGACGATTTGGGCGCGAGCCTGACGCGCATCGCGATGCTCAGCCAGTCGCATCGCGGCGAAATGCAGTTGCCCGAATCAGTGATAAAGATTTTCGATCGCATTTTTGCCACCACGCGGGAATTGACCCGCGCGATGGATGAAATTGTCTGGGCGGTGAATCCGCGCCATGACCAACTGGACAGCCTGGCGAGTTATTTGAGTCGGTTTGCCTTTGATTATTTGAGCGTGGCGGAAATCCGTTGCCGACTCGACCTCCCGTTGCAGCTGCCGATGCTGCCGGTCACAGCCGAAATCCGGCATAATTTGTTTCTCGCGTTCAAAGAAGCGCTGCACAATATCGTCAAACACTCGGCGGCAGATGAAGTGCGCGTGGAATTGAAATTGGAGGCGGCGCAACTGGCGGTGCGGGTGGCTGACGACGGGTATGGGTTTGAGCCAGCGTTTCCGGCGGACGGCCGCGCCGTGGCCGGCCGCATCGCGTGCGGCTACGGGTTGGCGAACATGCAGCGGCGACTGGTGGAAATCGGCGGCGCGTGCGAGATTCGTAGCTCACTCGGACACGGAACGACTGTGACATTCACGGTGCCGTTGCGCGGAATATAATGGCTCCGGACAATTTGTCGGTAATAGTTATGACAATACAATGAATCTTTCCGGTGTAAGATGAGTCTGCAAATATGAGCATCGCGGTTTACATTGTGGAAGACGACGCCCCGGCGCGGGAAATTCTCGCCGAATGGATGAGTGACGCCAGCGGTTTCAAGTGCGTTGGCGCGCACGGCAGCGTGGAACAGGCCTTGGAACATCTGCCCGTCGAGAAACCGTCGGTTGTGCTAATGGACATCAACTTGCCTGGTATGAGCGGCATCGAAGGCGTGCGACGTCTCAAACCATTGTTGCCGGACGCGCAGTTTCTAATGCTGACGGTTTATGAGGACGCTGACCATGTCTTCGAGGCGCTGGAGGCGGGGGCGATGGGTTATTTGCTCAAACAGACGCCACGGAGTGAATTGCTTGCGTCCATCAAAGACGTTTACGCCGGCGGTTCGCCCATGACCAGCAATATCGCACGCCGCGTCGTGCGGGCTTTTCACCGGCAGGACGCCACGGTGCCAGAGTCGGCCAAACTGTCCCAGCGCGAGCGCGAGATTCTGGAATTGCTGGCGCGCGGTTATCTCTATAAGGAAATTATGGATTCGCTGAACCTCAGCCGCGGCACGCTGAACACCTACGTGCGGCGCACTTACGAAAAGCTGCACGTCCACTCGCGGTCGCAGGCGGTCGCCAAATTCAGTCATTTTTCTTTGAACGAGACAGGCAACTGCCCATCCAAGCCGTGACAGGCGGGACGGCGTTTGCAGCCAAACTTAAACTTATCTCTAAAGCGTCGGAGATGAGACGTCCCGACGCTCACATCACAGTGCACTGATGTCGGTTGCCGATGCGCGTGGCGCGCAGTCATATCCTTTACCGACATGACTTGCGGGGCGGACTGGACGATAGTTCAACCATGCAAATCCCCACTGTTAGGCAAAGCGTGTTGCTGCGTGTGATTCCTTGTCACTGCGAAGACGGAGCTTCAGCCGGCGGGACTGGAATTGTATCGCATGAGAGCCGGACGTTAATGACCTCAACCCCAAAACCTATGAAAAGAATAACTACAATAGTCAAATCATTCCTTAACCGGATGTGTGTCGCCATCGGCGTGGTCGCACTGCTTTCCGGCATCCCCAATGCAGCCAACGCCACCCAGACCGTCCGCGAGCTTTGGGATGGCATGTCCACGATTAATCCTTACGGCAACAACCAGCTGCTTGGCTGGGGCACCAATGTTGATCATTCAACCTTGGGCTTGGATACCACCACCAACTGGGTGACCAGTCCCGCCGGGAACACGAGTTTAAGGGTGGATAATTGGAATCCGTCCGGGTTTAACATGGACGAAAACTATTGGTTGCCGCTGTCCGGTGATGGCAGCGGCGGCTGTTTGGCGTATTATGGCAGTAATGGCAATATGGACACAACGCTCACCAACCCGGCAACCAGTCTGCCTTTCGGTGACTACTACTCCCAATGCTACGCGACGCATGCCTTGACCACCAATGCCTACATTAATTTCCAGACCAATAGCACCAACTATTTCAGTGTGCGCATGTGCGGCTCAACTATCTCCTGGTATGGTTGGGATGGCGACAATGCGGGCGGCATCGGGTTTGCTTCAGGCAGTGACACGAATGCCCACTTCGTCGGCATTGGAAAGGCGCGCCTGTCTCCTTTCACTGACGAGAGTGGAAATGATATCGGCAGTGATGATTATATCACCGTCGGCACGCTGGGTCAAGATGGCATTGACGGGACGAATGGCGGGAGTGCTCATCCCTCTGATTCAGGCGGGCCGTATTATCCGAATGCTGTCGGCGGTGCAAGTGTGTCCGATCTTTTCGGGGAACTCGTGGGGCAGTTGGTCACGACGCCCAGTGGTGTTTCAACGTTAAGCGTGAAATTTTATAATGGTTGGCAACCGCATCCTGACTCGAATCCGGGCAGCGTCACTTGGGATGCCACTTGTAATTTCACGGAAACGAACATCATGAAGCAACTCTTGGTGTGGCAATATGGCACGGGACCGGCAATCCAGGATGGCATCCGGGTGGGCACGTCCTGGAGCGATGTGGTCGGGTTGGAAGTCATTGGGGCACCCATTGCGAGTCCGGCCAGCACGTTCTATGCTGGCACTTCAGTGACACTTTCAACTCTATATGCGGGTCTGAACACCACCCCGTTTCCCATGACTTATCAATGGCTCAGCAACAGCGTGGCCTTGGATTCGACCGCAACGAATGCGACCTTGGTGCTGTCGGGCACGACCACGAATTTCACGGCGAATTACAGCGTTGCCGTGTCCAATTCTTACGGCATGATCACCAGCGCGGTTACCCTTGTGACAGTGGAACCCGCCACGCCGGTTTTCATCACCTCGCAGCCGGTTTCGCTTACCCGTTATGTCGGTTCGCCCACAGCCGCGCTGACAGTCACCGCGAACGGCACTCCGCCATTCACCTACCAATGGAAACATGCCGGCACCAATATCCAGTCGGCGGTGACCACCCCGGCATTGAGTAATACGCTGGCGTTGCCTCCGCTCACGCTCGCCAGTGCGGGTAACTACTCCTGCATGATTACGAATCAATATGGCAGCACCAATTCTGCGGTGGCGACAATCACCGAAATCGTGCCGCCAACTAACTCGTATGCGGCAGCGGTCACGGCGCTTTCGCCCTGGGGCTATTGGCGCATGGATGACAATGGGAATGCCGATCCAACAGTTTACGACTATTTTGGCTGGAACAATGGCGTTTATTTGGATTATGCCAACATGACGTTCGGGGCCGCCGGTGAGCCGGCATTTGGCTTCCCGATTCCCCACCAAGCAACCTTCATTGGTAATAATGGCGGGGAGCCTTACCGCCTCAACCTGCCTAAACTGCCGATTTACACTAATAATATGACCTTCACCATGTGGGTGAATAACAACGGCAGCGGGCTTCAGTTGTTGGCAGACAACAGCTATGGTAACGAATATGGGTTGCAAAATGATGGTTCAGGTAATCTCCAATTTAGTTGGGCTGGTTATGACCCTAATGGCCAAACCAGTTTCGAATGGGATTCCGGTTTAAACCTACCGGCAAATACTTGGACGTTCGTGGCCTTGGTTGTCCAGCCCACCGAAGTGACCGTCTACTTGGGAGTTACTAATCAGCCCCTCGTGTCAGTAAACAGCGGCCCGCTTGCGGACAGTAATGGCGCATATACTAACTCTGATTCCACCACACTCGGTGATACACCCTATCTCACCCCGCTTGCTGTCGGACGCAATCCTCTTCCTTATGCCGAAGGCACCCCAGCTCAATCATGGCTATCCCAATCTGGCACTTGGAGCGATGTGGCGATTTTCTATCAAGCGCTGACGCCGACGCAAATTACGAATCTGTTTCAGGCCGCTGGTAACGTCTACGTTCCGGTTGTAGCCGGGTTCAGCGGCACGCCGACCAACGTCTTTGTCACCCAGACTGTGACGTTCACGGATGGTTCCACCGGCGGCACCAACTGGTTTTGGAACTTCGGAGACGGCAACACGCTTAACGCCCAAACCACTGGCGCGTCCCATGCGTATACCACGCCCGGCACCTACACCGTCAGCCAGACTGTCACCGGGCCGGGAGGCACGGCAGCCCTGACCAACACCGCCTACATCGTGGCGTTGCCCATACCGGCCATCGGCAGCGCGAAGATGTCCGGCGGCAGCTTCATATTGAGCGGTGCGAGCGGAATCGCCGGGGCGCAATACCGGGTATTGAGCTCGACCAATGTGGCCCTGCCGGTGGCAAGTTGGACTCCGGTGTGGACGAACGTGTATGCTGCGGATGGCAGCTACAGCTACACAAACTCATCGCCGACGAACAGCCCCGGTTTCTATATCCTGGTTTCGCCGTGATGATGGTAAGGCATGAGTTTGAATATGTCGGATAAACTGTAAAAAATGTGGGGCCGGCCGGCCGGCCGGCCCCATTTGCGTCAGGGGTTGAAGCTAATTATAATTGCAAAAATGAAAGTTAATATAAACAGGCTGAAACATTCGGGTTTCACGTTGATCGAACTGCTGGTGGTCATCGCCATCATCGCCATTCTCGCCGCGATGCTGCTGCCGGCGTTGAGCCGGGCCAAGCTGAAGGCCACGCAGGCGGCCTGCATCAGCAATCAAAAACAGTTGGGGCTGGCTTGGACCATGTATGCCGGGGATAACAATGACAAAGCTCTTCCCATGTATGACGGTGGCAATTATGTGAACCGCGTGGGTGGTTTTTGGGGGGGGGCAAATGGCATAGCTTATCCAGCAGGAGGCAATCCTGGCCAGTGGACGGCTCTCGCACAGGGTCAGCTGACAACCAACAATCCGCTTTTCAAATATGCCCCCAGTCCTGGCGTTTATCAGTGTCCGGGAGATACCCGATTTAAAAACCAGACCACTCTGGCCAGCGGTTGGTGTTACGGCAGTTATTCAAGAAGCCAAAACACCGGAGGGGATCCTTGGAATGCTTACATGGGTATAAATAACGCCTATAGCAAACTGTCGGATATTCAGAATTCATCCTCCACGTTCATCTTCCTTGAAGATGCTGCCACCGGTGGCGTTGGATGGAATCAAGGCACTTGGGCGGTGCAATGGGCGACTGCCACCGCAAAATACGGACATGCCCAGTCATTTACCTGGCTGGATCCGGTGCCAATGTATCATGGCAATGTCAGCACCTTCGGCTTTGCCGATGGACATTGCGAATCACACACATGGCATGACTCAGCATTGATCCAGGCCGGCCTCAACGCCGCCAAAGGCAACACCCAATCCCCTGCCACTTCGTCGGGGGTGGATTATGAATACGTCTATAACGGCTATCGTTTTCCCGGCTGGCAGTAATAACCGCAACGAAAATATTCGAAACGTCCCCCCCCCAAAAAAAATCCGACTTGTGAAAAGTTCCTACAGAGCGTTTACGCTGATTGAACTGCTGGTAGTCATCGCCATCATCGCCATCTTGGCGGCCATGCTGTTGCCGGCGCTTGCAGCGGCCAAACAAAAGGCTCTAGGCATCAAGTGCCTGAGCAACCTCAAGCAGATGGACACGGCTTACTTCATGTATGTGCAGGATACAGGGATCATGATTCAAGACGATCCCAACAAGCTATGGATGCAAACCTTGTATAGTTATCTGTCGCAAGTGGCCAACATACGCTTATGCCCCGTTACTGCGACAGTTAACAACGGTGCTGTTCCCGGCGGTAACGGTTGGGGGGGCACCGCCGACGTGCCATACAATTGGGTAAATCAAGCCAACCCTAATGCTTATGATCCACTTGCCTTGAGCAGTTACACCATTAACGGCTGGATATACGCTTACGATAACAACACCGCTAATTATGGTGCCTCCACGTCCTTCTTCAAAAAAGAATCTGGTATTGCCCAACCAGTTGACACGCCTACGTTTTATGATGGCATCTGGCCGGATATGTGGCCTGTGATCACCGGCCAACTGGCAAATGACCTATACAAAGGGAATGATAATGACGGGACTGGATTTGGCCGCTGCAGCATCTCACGTCATCCTCTGAAGCGGGCAACGACAGCGAACGGCAAAGCTGTGCCAGGTGCCATTAATATGGCTTTTGCCGACGGTCACGCCAGCTACTGGAAATTACAGCAGATCAAGAATGTAGTCTGGCATGTTGGTTTTACTCCGAACTCCAATCCTTGGGCCACCAGTCCTTGACATTTTCGCAGCTGCAAGATCATGAAATGCGTGATTGCCGCCGCTTACGGTGATCGAACCGGCGGTCATGCCTGAATGTTAATCAACGGGACGGTTCGTCGTTAATCGTGTTTAATTTGTGTCGGTCAAAAGTGGGTTCGCAACTTTATTGCAATTTTGAAAATGAAAATCATTACAGCTATTCGCACTCTTATCGCCGCCGCGTTCGCCACGTTGTTGGTCTCGCAACTTTTCGCCGCCGAATCGCCGCGCGAACATCTTTCGCTCGACGCGGGCTGGAAGTTCCATCTTGGCGACGACTGGCCGGACGCGTTAGTTCTCATGAACTCCGGCACCGGTGGCGGGCCGGCATCGGAGAAGTTTTCCGATTCTTTTTGGCGCACCGTCAATGTGCCGCACGATTGGGCGGTGGAACTGCCGTTCGACTGGGCTGCCGACGGCAGCCACGGTTTTCACATGCTCGGCGTGAAGTATCCGACGAACAGCATTGCCTGGTATCGTCGCACGTTTGATCTGCCGAAGGAGGACGAAGGCAAGCGCATCTGGCTGACGTTTGACGGCGTGTTTCGCGACGCGACGGTGTGGGTCAACGGTTGGTGCGTGCAGCATCACGAGGGTGGGTATTATCCGTTCCGCGAAGACATCACCGACGTGGTGCATTACGGCGGCAAGAATACCATCGCCGTGCTGGTGGACGCGACGAAAGTTGAGGGCTGGTTTTACGAAGGCGCGGGCATTTATCGCCACGTCTGGCTGGACAAGACCGCGCCGGTGGCCATCGCTCCAGACGGAATTTTTGTGCAGAGCAAATTTGAAAAGAACATTCCGCAGGGCAGCCCTGAAATCAAAGTCGAAGTCAGCCTGCTCAACACAACGACGAACGCCGCCAAAGCGACCGTGAACTGCGAAATCATTTCGCCCGACGGCCAGTCGCTGAAGAAATTTTCTGAATCGGAAAAGTTGAAGCGCGATTCACAGGCCGCCGTAATATTGGAAACGAAAATCTCCGCGCCGGTTCTCTGGTCGCCGGAAAATCCGCAGCTATACAAACTCATCACCACGGTTTCATCCGACGGCAAGGTGGTTGACCAAGAGGAAACCGCCTTTGGCATCCGCACCGTGGGCTTCGACGCGACGAACGGTTTTTTGCTGAACGGCAAGCATTACGAACTTTACGGCACGTGCAACCATCAAGACCACGCGGGCGTTGGTGCGGCGATTCCCGACGCATTGCTGGAATTTCGCGTGAAAAGACTGAAGGAATTCGGCTGCAACGCGTATCGCATGTCGCACAATCCGCCCACACCGGAATTGCTCGATGCCTGCGACCGGCTTGGCATGTTGGTCATGGACGAAAGCCGGTTGATGGGCAGCGATTCGGCGAACCTGAAAAAGTGGGACGACCAGATCCGCCGCGACCGCAATCATCCGAGCGTCGCGCTTTGGTGCATCGCCAACGAGCAATTCATGGTGCAGGACACCCCGCAAGCGGCCGACGTCGCGCGCACAATGCAGGATTATGTCAAACAGCTCGACGCGACCCGGCCCGTGACCTACGCCTCGCCGGAAGGCGACGTGTTCCGCGGCATCAACTCTGCCATCGAAGTGCGCGGCTGGAATTATCACTACGGTTCGGACATGGACCGTTATCACGCGGCGCATCCGACGCAACCGAATTTCGGCAGCGAGCAGGCCAGTGTCGTGGGCACGCGCGGTATTTATGAAAATGACAGAGAACATGGTTACGTCGCCGCTTACGATGTCGTCTGGCCGGGCTGGACCACCACCGCCGAAAGCTGGTGGAGTTATTTCGCGCCGCGTCCGTGGCTTTCCGGAGCGTTCGTCTGGACCGGTTTTGATTATCGCGGTGAGCCGACGCCGTATTGGTGGCCGTGCGTCAACTCGCACTTCGGCATCCTCGACACCTGCGGTTTTCCGAAGGACGTTTTTTATTACTACCAATCGTGGTGGACGACGAACACCGTGTTGCACCTTGCACCGCATTGGAACTGGCCGGGCAAGGAAGGCCAGGAAATCCTTGTCGAAGCTTTCAGCAACTGCAAACAGGTTGAACTCTTTTTGAACGGCGCGTCGCTTGGCAAGCAAACGATGAAACCGAATTCAAAATTGAGCTGGCAGGTGAAATACGCGTCGGGCACGTTGAGCGCGAAAGGTTATGACGACGCCGGCAAGGTGATTGCCGAAACGAAAGTGGAAACCACCGGCGATGCCGCGCAAATCCAACTCGCGCCGGATCGTAAAATCATCAATGCCGACGGCGCGGACGTGTCGGTATTCACCGTATCCGCCATGGACGCGCAAGGCCGCGCGGTGCCGGTGGCGCAGAACAAAATTCATTTTTCAGTGGAAGGGCAGGGCAACATCATCGGCGTGGGCAATGGCGATCCGAGTTGTCACGAGCCAGACGTGTATGTTCCCACCGCAACGTCGCATACCATTGCCGTGGGCAATTGGCGCTGGGAGCTTGGGAAGATTCCGAAGAACCGCAGCACCATTCCCGAATATGCGAATGATTTTGACGACTCGACGTGGAAAATCATCAGCGGCGGCGGGCCGACCATTGAAACGCAAGACACGGCGGCGATTTATCGCGCGCATGTCACGCTGACGGAAGAGGACTTGAAGGGCGAAGGCGCAATGATTTGCTTTGGCGGTGCCGATGACGAGGGCTGGTATTTTGTGAACAACCAGTTCGTCGGCGAATCGCATGACTGGCAGGCGCAGCCGATTTTCGACGTGAAAAAGTTTCTTCACGTCGGCGACAACGTCATCGCGGTGGGAGTTTACAACAGCGTTGCCCAAGGCGGTTTGAATCCCAACGTGAATGTGCAAATCGTCGGCCACGCCACCGCCGCGCCATGGTCGCGCAGTCTGTTCAACGGCTTGGCCCAGGTCATTGTCCAATCCACGCGCGAGGCAGGCGAAATCAAATTGACGGCCACCGCCGACGGCCTCACGCCGGCGACGACAGTCGTGCAAACGCAACCGAGCGCACCACGTCAATCTGTGCCGTGACTGCCGGCCGAACGTCACCTCGAAGATACGACTCGTAAAAGCAGGAAAGCTTTGAACGGCAATTTTTGAAGATGAAAACGTTAGCAGCCTTGATTCTGGTGGCAGGCAACTGTGTGGTCATGGCCCAAACCAATCAGCCGGCGGACGACTGGAAGCCGGCACCTTCCAACATGCCGGGGCAGCCGTATCCTCAAGTCAATTCCGAAGGCCGCGTCCGCGCGCGTCTCCAAGCGCCGCAAGCACAGAACGTCCAACTCAACATTAGCGGCGTAAGATTTCCAATGACCAAGGGCACGAATGGTTTTTGGATTGGCGATTCGACGCCGCAAGACCAGGGCAATCATTATTACGGCTTGGTTGTGGACGGCGCAGAGGTTCCGGATCCGAACGGCTCGTTTATTTATGGTTCCGGGGCATGGCGCAACGATGTCGAAATTCCCGCAGCCGATCAGGATTTTTACGCGTTGAAGAACGTGCCGCATGGCCAGGTGCGGGAAATTTTTTATTTCGCCAAAACCAGCAACCGGCCTCGCCACTGCTTCGTTTACGCGCCGCCCGATTACGACAAAGATACGACCAAGCGTTATCCGGTGCTCTATTTGCAACACGGCTTCAATGAAAATGAAACTGGCTGGAGTCACCAAGGCCACGCCGGTTGGATCATGGACAATCTTATCGCCGAAGGCAAAAGCACGCCGTTCATCATCGTGATGGAGAACGGCGACATTGGCGGCGGTCGTCCCGGATTCGTTCCGCGTGGCGCGCCTCCTGCCGGCGCTCCGCCGCGCAGTGGCGGCCGCGGCATGTTTAACTTCAGCATTTTCGAGCACGCCCTGATTGAAGACGTGATTCCTTTCATTGACGCCAATTTCCGCACCATTGCCGATCAACCGCATCGCGCGATGGCCGGCCTTTCGATGGGTGGCATCCAAACGCACAACATTTCCTTGAAGCACCTCGATACTTTTTCCCACATCGGCATTTTCAGCGGCGGCAGCATTGCAACCAATGAGATTAAGGACATGGCTGCTTTCAAGCAGAAGGTGAAAGTGGTGTTCGTCAGTTACGGCAGCCGCGAGAACGGCGCTGCCGGCAAAGCCGACGTTGCAGCGTTGAGAGAAGCCGGCGTCAACAGCTTCTATTACGAATCGCCGAACACGGCCCATGAATGGCAAACTTGGCGGCGCAGCTTGCATGAATTCGCGCCGTTGCTGTTCAAGGAACAATGACGTTATTCGCGGGACATTCTCCACAGTGGATTTTTTACGCCAATTTTTGAAGTCTGAAAAGGAGGGGTGCGGCGCCCGCACCAACTGCGGCACGCGATGGGCGTGCGCTTCCCAGGCAACTGCGCGAACATTGGCCTGCGCCGTGGCCGTGTTCTCCGCGTGTGTTTGCTCCGCGCAGCCGTATTTCGATTCGCCGTCGGGCAATGACGCCAATCCCGGCACGCTTAAAAAACCGTTCGCCACGCTGCAACGCGCGCAACAGGCGGCGCGACAGAAGCGCGGCAGTGTATTCCTGCGCGGCGGAACTTACTATCTGCCCGCGCCGCTCGTGTTCACTGCGGAAGATTCCGGCACGAAAGACGCGCCGGTGATATTCCAAAATTATCAAGGCGAACAACCGGTCATCAGCGGCGGCGTCCGGCTCGAAAATCTGGACTGGCAACCTTACACCAACGGAATTTTTCAGGCACAAGTTCCGGCGGATTTGCAGACCGAGGAAATCTTCGTCAACGGCGAGCGACAAATCTTGGCGCGTTACCCGAACTTCAATCCCAAGGCGCAATACTTCGACGGGTTCACCTCGGGCGCGGACATCCAGCGGCGCACCGACCGGTGGGCGGATCCGGCTGGAGGTTACTTGCACGCGATGCACCCGGCCTTGTGGGGCGATTTCACATGGAGAATTACCGGAAAAGATCCAAACGGCAACCTGACCAAATACGGCGGCTGGCAAAACAATCGCGGCGGCGGCATTAACGAGCGTATTCAGTTTGTGGAAAATATCTTTGAGGAACTAGACGCGCCCGGCGAATGGTTTCTGAATTCCAAAACGCACACGTTGTATTTCTATCCGCCCGCCGGACTTGATCTGAAAAATGCCGTCATCGAGGCGACGCGGTTGCGAATGCTGGTTGAATTTCGCGGCGATGAAGCGCATCCGGTAAAATGGATCACGCTGTGCGGACTCACCTTTCGCCAGGCGGCGCGCACGGTCATGGACACGCGCGAACCGCTCGTGCGAACTGACTGGGCGATTTATCGCGGCGGTGCGATTTTTTTCAACGGCGCGGAGGATTGCGTGCTCGAAGACAGCTTTATTGATCAAGTTGGCGGCAATGCTATTTTCGTCAACAATTACAATCGCCGCGTGACCATTTGCGGCACTCAAATCGCCAAGGCGGGTGCGAACGGAATTTGTTTTGTCGGCGATCCGCAAGCCGCGCGCAGTCCGTTGTTCAACTATTATCAGACTCACAAGCTAGAAGAGATTGACCGGCCGCCCGGGCCGAAGACCGACAATTATCCGGCAGATTGCTTGATGGACGATTGCCTGATTCACTTGACCGGCCGCGTGGAGAAGCAAACCGCCGGCGTGGAAATTGATCTCGCGCAAAACATCACCGTCCGGCACTGCTCGATCTACGACATGCCGCGCGCCGGTATCAACATCGGCGACGGCTGCTGGGGCGGACACGTCATCGAATTTTGCGACATCTTTGATACCGTGAAAGAGACGGGTGATCACGGCTCGTTCAATTCATGGGGACGCGACCGTTTCTGGCGGCCCAACATTGACGAGGTTAACGCGTGGGTGAAGCAGGCTCCCGAATTGCCGCTGCTCGACGTGGTGAAACCGATTGTGCTGGCGAACAATCGCTGGCGTTGCGATCACGGTTGGGACATTGACCTCGATGACGGCTCGTCGAATTACATCATCACGAACAATCTTTGCCTGCATGGCGGCATCAAGAATCGCGAAGGCTTCGGGCGCGTCGTTGAAAATAATATCATGGTGGACAACGGCTATCATCCGCACGCCTGGTATGACGAGTGTGGTGACATTTTCCGGCACAACATTGTTTGGACCGAGTATCGTCCGGCGAACATGCACCGTCCGCCGTGGGGCGCGGACATGGATTTCAACCTCGTCCAGGACTTCGGTGCGACGACCAATATGCCCGCGACGCAGTTGCAGCAGCAAAGCGGACGCGACGAACATTCCATCGTGGCCGACGCGCAGTTCATTGATCCGGCGCACGGCGTTTATCGGGTGAAGGACGGTTCGCCCGCACTGGCCCTGGGATTCGTGAATTTTCCGATGGATCAATTCGGCGTGCAAAAACCGGAACTCAAAGCCATCGCGCACACACCGCAATTGCCGCAGTCGAAAATGTCCGCAGCTGCAGCCGCAGCCACCGCGCGCGACGCCGCGCCGGCGACATGGCTCAGCGTCCGCGTATGCAACATTGCCGATGAAGGCGAGATGTCCGCCTTCGGTCTGGCCGGTGTGACGGGTGTTTTGGTGCTGGACATTCCAGCAGAGTCCGCTTTGGCCAAAGCCGGGCTGCGAAAAAACGATGTCATTCTTTCCATCAACGGTGCGAAGTCGGCGGACACGGCGGCGTTGATGCGGCAAGCTCCGGCATTCCCCGCCGGGAGTTCCTTGAAGATCGGTATCTGTCGCGATCAAAAGGAAATGGTTGTGCAGTTACTGCCATGAGGAGAACAAATTTTCCAATCGCAGCAGCGGTGGCTGCGGTCGTAAGAAATAACGACAAGCCTTCCGAGCCGGTTTAAGTTATTTTTAGCCATGAAATTCCACTCCTGCCACGTTGGTGTCCCGTTGCTTCTTCCGCGCTGGCTGGGCGGTAGCCGAACTCAACGAACGGCTCAGGGTGCTTCCGATTGGTGCGGACTTGCTGGAGCTGATGTTCGATATTGTTTCATCGTTGATACGAGGTCGCCATGAACGCCAGATTGAATTAAGAATTATGAAATTGAATCAAGTCAAATTGAGCATGTTGGTGCTGGGATGTTCAATCGCAACCGCTTTGTCACAAACGAACTCATTGAACTTGCCGCCGATTGCGGGCGGCCCGTTCAAGCCGGAGTGGAATTCACTCACCAATTATCAGTCGGCGCCGGAATGGTTTCGCGACGCGAAGTTCGGCATCTGGGCGCATTGGGGGCCGCAATGCCAGCCCGAGCACGGCGACTGGTATGCGCGCAACATGTATTTCGAGGATAACAACGATTACAAATCGCACATCGCGGAATATGGCCATCCTTCGACGAACGGTTTCAAGGACGTCATTCACGAATGGAAAGCCGAAGATTTTGATCCGGACAAGCTGCTAAAATTTTACAAGGATAACGGCGCGAAAATTTTCATGGCACTCGCCAACCACCACGACAACTTCGACAACTTTGACTCCAAATATCAGCCGTGGAATTCCGTCAACGTCGGACCGCACAAGGATTTGATCGGCGGCTGGGCGAAGGCTGCGCGCAAAAATGGTTTGCGTTTCGGTGTCAGTGTTCACGCCTCGCACGCGTGGACCTGGTATGAACCGGCGCAAGGCGCGGACAAGTCCGGCCCGCTGGCCGGCGTGCCTTACGATGGCAAGTTGACCAAGGCTGACGGCAAGGGGCAGTGGTGGGACGGCCTCGATCCGCAGGATCTTTACGCGCAAAACCACAAGCCCGGCGATCAAAGCGGCTGGGGCTGGTGGGATTGGAATCCAGCCAGCGGCGCCACGGTTCCGGATGCCGCCTACATGGAAAAATTTTTCAAGCGCACGCAGCAGCTTATGGACGATTATCATCCCGACCAGATTTATTTTGACGACACCGTGCTGCCGTTCCACGGCGTGACGGATGAAGTCGGTTTGAATCTCGCCGCGCATTTTTACAACACGCGCCTCGACAAAAACGGTCGCACTGAGGCCGTGATAAACGGCAAATGGCTGGACGATGCGCAGCGCCGCTCGATGGTCTATGACATTGAGAGCGGGAGGGCGCAGGGCATCCTGCCGCAACCGTGGCAGACGGACACCTGCCTCGGCTCGTGGCATTACGACGCAAACATTTTCAAGTATCACTACTACAAATCTGCCGCCAGCGTCGTGCGGATGCTCGCGGACATCGTCAGCAAAAACGGCAATCTCATGTTGAGCGTGCCACTCCAGCGCGACGGCCAGCCCGACGCGGATGAAATCAAGATTGTCAGTGAAATCGGCGCTTGGCTGAGGGTGAACGGCGACGCGATTTACGCCACGCGTCCTTGGAAAATATACGGTGAAGGCCCATCAACGCAGGTGGCCGAGAAGGGGCAATTCGACGGCCTGAAGGACGTGTCCAACAAACCGTTCACGCCCGAAGACATTCGCTTCACGCAGTCGAAGGACGGGAAAAATCTTTACGCCATCGTGCTGGAAATTCCGAAGGACGGCAAAGTCACCATCAAATCGCTGGCGGCCAATTCCGCAAACTGGCCCGACAAGATTGGCAGCGTCCGACTGGTCGGCGGCGGCAAGTTAGAATTCACCCGCGATGAAAACGGTCTGCACGTTGCGCTGCCGGAGAAGTTTAACGGCAAGATCGCGTTCGCGCTGAAGGTTCGGCCCTGAAGCCTTTGGCTTTATCGCTGATTATGTTTATGGAGAACCAATTTACCCGAAACACGATGGTCAGGAGAATGTTTCTGGTCGGGATCGTCTTCATCCTCGCCGCGTCGCGCTGGGTGGCGCTCGCGCAGGAAAAGCCGGAGTTGGTTTCGCCGGAGCGCGCGCGGGCCAACTTTGGCCGGCCGGTAGTGCTCGCGGCGGATGACGTGCGCGCGTTTCCTGATGCGCCCGCGGGTTTTGACAAACCTTCGACGAACGGCCTCGCGGGACGCACTGAAATCTTCGAATACGATTCCAATGTCACCGGCACGCGGCGTAAGGCGGTTGTCTATCTTCCGCCGCATTATTCAGCCGACCGTAAATATCCTGTGCTTTACCTGCTGCATGGCATCGCCGGCAATGAGTGGGAATGGAGCGGCTATGTCCACGCCGACGCCATCGTGGACAATCTCATTTCTGATGGAAAGGCAACGCTGATGATTATTGTGATGCCCAACGGCCGCGCGTTTGCGGATGACCGCGTGCCCGCGCCCGACAAAATTTACTCGCCGGAAAACGCCGCTGGCTTTGCGAAGTTTGAGCGCGATCTGCTCGACTGTTTGATTCCCGCCATTCAGGCGAAGTATTCCGCCAGCACGAATCGCGAGCAGCGCGCTTTGGCCGGCCTCTCGATGGGTGGCGGCCAGTCGCTCAACTTTGGCCTGAAGCACCTCGACACGTTTGCGTGGGTCGGCGGGTTTTCGTCCGCGCCCAACACCAAGCCGCCCGCCGAACTCGTGTCTGATCCTGCTGCCGTGCGCGTGCAGTTGAAGTTGCTGTATCTTTCCTGTGGAAACAAGGACGGCCTCATCAGCGTTTCCCAAGGTGTTCATGTTTATCTGAAGCAGCAGAACATTCCGCACATTTGGAACGTGGACGACCACATCCATGACCGCGAAACGTGGGCGAGCAACCTGTATTATTTCGTGCAGCGGATCTTTCGATAAGCACGGAAGTCTTCGAAAAAAACTTTGAATCGCCATTTCTAAACTGCAACTCTACTCAATTACACAACGATGAAATCAAAAATCAGCCTGATCGCATCACTGCTGCTCGCCTGTTCGAGCTTTGCGCAAACCAACCCGGAACCTTCCTCAGTTCGCTGGATTTGCAGCACGGAGAAATCCCGCTGGCAGGAGATGGCGACGACGAACGCAGCAACGGCAGAAACAGCAGACTCAATCAAGTTGGACCCGAAGACCACCTTTCAAAGCATTGACGGGTTTGGCGGCTGCTTCAATGAACTCGGCTGGGAAGCGCTGGGTTCGTTGCCGGCGGAGAAGCGCGAGGTGGCGATCAGGGAATTGTTCGCTCCCGAAGGCGCGAACTTCACGCTTTGCCGTGCTCCCCTGGGCGCGAATGATTTTTCGCTGGGCTGGTATTCGCTCGACGAAACGCCCGGCGATTACAAAATGAAGCATTTCAGCATCGAGCGCAATCGCGAGGCTTTGATTCCCTTCATCAAGGCGGCCATGAAATACCAGCCCAAGCTTGGCGTGTGGGCCGTGCCGTGGTGCCCGCCGTCGTGGATGACCACCAATGGCCGTTATCGCCAAGGTTCGATAAAATCCGACCCGCAGACGTTTGCCGCTTACGCGCTTTATTTTTCCAAATTCGTCCAGGCCTGGCGCGCCGAGGGCATCAACCTCTACGCGATCCATCCGCAAAACGAACCGCTCCTCAACGACAACCTTTATCCCCAGTGCAAATGGACCGGCACGGAAATGAATCTGTTCCTGCGCGACTATCTGCTGCCGCAGTTGAAACGCGATCATGTAAAAATTGAGGTCTGGCTGGGCACGCTCGTCAACTACAATATGGCCGATTACGTTGAGCCGGTTCTCGGCGATCCGAAAACGGCGGCGAACATCGTGGGCGTCGGTGTTCAATACGGCGGCCAGAAGTTGCTTCAGGCTACGCACGAGAAATATCCCGGCAAGAAACTCGCGCAGACGGAGACGGAATGTTATGGCGGCTGGAACGCTTGGGATCAGGGCTTGATTACTTTCGGGCGCATCGTCGAGGACACATCGCATTTTGCCGGCAGCTACTTTTTTTGGAACATGGTGCTGGATGAATCCGGCCTGAGCCGCTGGAACTGGAGGCAGAATTGTTTGCTCACCGTTGATCGCCGGTCCCAAACCGTGAATTACAACGCTGAGTTTTACGCGATGAAACATTTCTCGGCGACTGTGCTCCCGGGCGCGCGGCGCATCGCGGTCAGCGGCGGGCCGTTCAAAGAGATGGTTGCATTTGAAAATACTGACGGCAGCAGGGTGCTGACGTTTGCCAATGACACCGCGCAGGCGGTCTCCGCCACGGTGGCAGTTGGAGCGAAAGCGCTGCGGATGGATGTGCCCGCCCAATCCTTGAACACGGTGATCTTGCGCTGATTGCGGAAGCTTTATCCGAATCGAATGAAAAACAAAACTAACCAACAGAGCAAATCGCTCGCGGCCAGTTTTCTTGTGCTTCTGACGTTGACCTATGGGCAAGCTCGCGCGCAAGACGGCAAAGCCGCACCTGCGCCAATTCCTTATTCCACGGAGCAGGTGATCAACGACGGCGATTCCGCTGCCATCATTGCCGAGAAAGCGGCGAAGGTTTTGCCGCGCGCCAACCAGACGGATTGGATGCGGCTGGAGCGGACCTTTTTTCTCCACTTCGGCGTGAACACGTTCAATGGCGTCGAGTGGGGCACGGGCCGCGAAGACGCCTCGATTTTCAATCCCACGGCGCTGGACGCCAATCAATGGTGCAGCGCGATGCAGAACTTTGACGGCAAGATGATCGTGCTCGTCTGCAAGCACCACGACGGCTTTTGCTATTGGCCGTCGCGCTACACGCCGCATTCGGTCGCGGCCAGTCCATGGCGCGGTGGCAAGGGCGACGAGGTGCGGGAAGTGGCCGAGGCCGCGCGCGCCCATGGCCTCAAGCTGGGCGTTTATCTTTCGCCGGCAGACCTTTTTCAGCTGCGGACGAATCCGAAAAATCCCGGTGGTTATTACGGCAACGGCAGCAGCAACGTGCTGTCCGTCATCCCGACCGATCCCGCGAGCTTCCAGAGCAATCCCGCGATTGGCCGCGCGCCGATGCCGGGTTTTACGAATTACACCTACCTGGTGGACGACTACAATCGCTATTTCCTGAACCAGCTTTACGAATTGCTGACGGAATACGGGCCGATCAGTGAAGTCTGGTTCGACGGCGCGAATCCCGACCCGAGCGTCCATGAAACTTACAATTACCAGGCCTGGTATGATTTGATTCGCAGTCTCCAGCCCAACGCCGTCATCATGGGCAAAGGCCCGGACGTGCGCTGGGTGGGCAACGAAGGCGGCGTGGGTCGCACCACCGAGTGGAGCGTGATTCCGCTGCCGACCGCGCCGGATCAATGCCGCTGGCCGGATTTGTATGGCGATCTCGGCAGCCGCGACAAACTCACTCCCGGCTCGCATCTCTGGTGGTATCCGGCGGAAGTAAACGTCACCATCCTTGATCGCGGCGCTTGGTTTTGGGCGCCACAGAAACATCCCCGGAGTTTGTCGGAGTTGGCGGACATTTATTACCGGTCCATCGGCCGCAACGGAAATCTCATCCTGAATCTTTCGCCGGACACGCGCGGGCTGATTCCCGACGACCAGCTTGAGGCGTTGGCCAAGATGGCGCAGGTGGTCAAGGATACGTTTGCCAACGACCTCGCCGCCGGTGGCAAATTGACCACCGACAACTCCAGCGACGCGCATGACGCGTCACTGGCGCTCGACGGAAATCTCGACACCTGGTGGGAAGCCGCGCCGGGCAAAACCAACGGCACCGTGACGCTCACCTTGCCGAAGGCGGTCACGTTCGACATCGTTTCGTTGCAGGAAGCGGTGGATCATCGCGGTCAAAGAATTGAATCCTTCGTCATCGAAACGTGGAACGGCTCGGCGTGGATCAACGCGGAGAAAATTCAGTCCGACGAACTCACCACCGTCGGCCATCACCGGCTCATCCGGTTGAAATCGCCCGTGACCACCGACCAGGTGCGCATCCGCATCACCGGCGCGCGCCTCGAACCAACGCTGGCGGAAATCGGACTCTTCAAGCGATCCCTTTACGGCCAGTCTCCCGACATCTCGGATCGTGACGCCGACAATCGGGTGACGATCAGCAACCCCGGCAGCGGCAAAATGGTTTACACCGTGGATGGCACCGAGCCGGCCACCGATTCGCCGGTTTACACCACGCCGGTCAAACTTCCCTTGACCGGCACCGTGAAAGCCGCCTGCGTGATGCCGAACGGCCAGCTTGGCATCGTGGCTTCAAAAACTTTCGCCGGTCTGCCGCCGACGGGTTGGAAAGTGGTCGCCGTGGATAGCGAGGAAATGGCCGGGGAAAACAACGGTGCCGCCAATGCGATTGACGGCAAATCGTCCACCTTCTGGCACACGCGTTGGAACGAGGATTTGAAGCTGCCACATGCCATCACGGTTGACATGGGCGCGTCACACCGGATTGCCGGGTTCACTTATCTGCCGCGACAGGACGGAAACGCCAACGGCACCGTCGAGAATTACCGCTTTGAAACGAGCGCGGATGGAACCGGTTGGACGACCAACATCGTTTCCGGCACGTTCGCCAACATTCGGAACAATCCATCGCTTCAGCAAGTCACGTTTGCTCCGGTCAACGCGCGGTTTTTCCGCTTCACGGCCTTGCGGGAGATCTATGGCAACGGCTGGACGAGCGCGGCGGAAATCTCCGTCCTGCCCGCCGTCGGAAAAGGGGACTGACGGCGGATTTTTTCCACTAATCCCACACGTGACAAGCACATGAGCGAATTCAATTTTTGCATTTTACAACCAATTGTCACCGTCGTCGCGTTGGTGTTGGCCGGCTGTGCGTCCAGCCCCGAAATTCATCAGGGGCTGGTCACCACAACTCCGGTGCCCCAAAACCGCGATCACGCTATTTATGATTGGCCAACCCGCCATGCCGCCGTGATCGAGTTCAATCGCACGCAACAGCCTGAGATTGTGCTCATCGGGGATTCCATCATCCATTATTGGGGCGGCGAACCGGTGGCGCCGAAAGCTTGGGCACCCGACGTTTGGAAGCGCACCTTCGCCGGCTGGTCAGTGGAGAATTTGGGTTTCGGATGGGATCGCACCGAAAATGTTCTTTGGCGGATTGATCATGGTGAATTGGACGGCATATCGCCCAAGCTCATCATCATTAAAATCGGCACGAACAATACCGGCATCAACAGCGCCGAGGACATTGCCGATGGCATCGAAGCCGTTTGTGTGCGGGTTCACGAAGTGCAACCCCGCGCCAAAATACTACTTTTGGGCATCCTGCCGCGACGCGATGAAGTTCCCCCTCGTCCTGTCATCACTGACCGGGTCAATCAACTACTCCAAACCAAGCTGGGCAAAATCTCCTGGATTTGCTACCGGGACTTCGGGCCGGCCTTTCGCAACCCGAACGGCAGTGTTAATGCTGCGCTGTTCAGCGACGGCGTGCATCCGAATCACACCGGCTACGAGCTTCTTGGCAAGCTGATGCGCGAGCAGATCGTTCAGATATTGAAATGAATTTTCCAAGTCGCACCAACCAGCAATCAATTACCCGATGAAACGTCTCTTCCATACCTTATATATTTGCGCAGCCTTCAGTTTGGCTCTGCCAGTCTTGGCCTCGCCCGTTGGCGTAACCGATGTTAGAAAAGATTCCGACGGCATCACCCTGCTAATGAATTCTGGCGTGCTGCGGCTGGAAGTTTATTCACCGCGCATCATCCGCGTGACTTACGCGGCGCAGGGTCAAATGCCGAAAACCGCCAGTTTGGCCGTCATCGCCGAACCGGAACGTGTGAAATGGAAATTGAGCGAGACAACGGAGGAAGTCGTTCTGCGCACCGATGAAATTCAGGCGCATGTCAACCGTGCGACTGGAGCGGTTTCCTTTTTTGACAAAAACGACACGCCGTTTCTTGCGGAAAATCCTGACGGCGGAAAATCCCTGACGTCAAAGCAGATTAACGGCATCAACACGCAGCTAAGCCGGCAGGAATTTGTGCTGGCGCCGGATGAGGCAATTTACGGCCTGGGCCAGCACCAGAATGGTTTGATGAATTATCGCGGCGCCACGGTTCACCTACAGCAGCGGAATCCGACCGAGAGTGCCGTGCCGGTTTTGGTTTCGAGCCGGGGCTACGGAATTCTCTGGGACAATCCGGCCATCACCGATGTCAGCGTCGGCGCGGGCGAGGAAAAGGTGATTCCCGCTGCTCAACTTTACACTGAGACCGGCGCGGCTGGCGGCCTCACGGCGCGATATTTCCGGGGAGAAAACTTTGACGCGCTGGTCACCAACCAGACGGATGCGCAGGTGGATTTTGACTGGAGCGACACGCCGCCGCCGGGATTGCCGCACGACCATTACAGCGTTCGCTGGGAGGGATATGTTCAAGCCCGGGAAGGCGGAACTTATACTTTTTCCACCACCAGCGATGACGGCGTGCGACTTTGGATTGATGACCAGCAGGTAATTGACGATTGGGGAGTCCATCCGGCGCAGACCGACACCGCAACGGTCAAATTTGCCACCTACAGCCGGCATCGCATCCGCATGGAATATTTTCAAGGCGGAGGCGGGGCGATTGCGCGTCTGGCCTGGCAGTTGCCCGCCAAAAACTCGCAGGTGACATGGACCTCCGAGGCGGCGGACGCGATTGATTATTATTTCATGGCCGGCCCGGCGCTGGATCAGGTGGTCGGTGATTATCGCAAGTTGACGGGCGCGGCGCCGATGTTCGGCAAATGGGCCTGGGGCTTCTGGCAGTGCAAGGAGCATTACGCCACGCAGCAGGAACTGCTTGATGTGGTGGCGCGGTATCGTCAGATGCAGGTTCCGTTGGATGGTATCATCCAGGACTGGCAGTATTGGTCGCCCAATCCTTGGGGATCGCACGAATTCGATACCAACCGCTATCCCAATCCGAAGGTGTTGATGGATAATTTGCACACCAATCACGTTCACGCGTTGATCTCGGTGTGGGCGAAGTTTGACGTGGGCAGCGCGAATGCGGAGGAACTGGCCCGGGCGGGTGGCCTTTATCCCGAAGTCATTCCCTACGTATATCCGCCCGGCAAAGGACAGTGGTATGACGCGTTCAATCCGGTGGCGCGCCAGATTTATTGGAGCCAGATTTCACGCACCTTGTTCGCGGATGGCTTTGATGGCTGGTGGCTGGACGCCAGCGAAGCGGAATTGAGCGGCGCCTGGGGCGAGTTCCAAAATTTCACGACTGCCGATGGTCCGGGATTCAAAGTGTTCAACGCTTATCCCTTGTTGCACACGACCGGGGTTTATCAAGGGCAGCGCGCCGAGAATTCGGACAAACGCGGCTTCATCCTCACCCGTTCCGCCTACGCGGGGCAGCAGCGCAATGCGGCGGTGACGTGGTCGGGAGACATCACCGGCAACTGGGATGTTTTCGCCAAACAGATTCCCGCCGGCCTGAATTTTGTGGCCTCGGGGATTCCGTATTGGAACACGGACACCGGCGGATTTTTCAGCGGCGACCCCGCAGATTCGAGATACGCGGAACTGTTCACGCGCTGGTTCCAGTTCAGCGCGTTCTGTCCCATGTTCCGCGTGCATGGCACCGACCATCCAAAGGAGATGTGGCGTTTCGACGAAGCGACGCAAAAGATTCTGATCAACTACGACAAACTGCGCTATCACCTGTTGCCTTACATTTATTCCGTCTCGTGGATGGTGACGCACGACAACTACACGATGATGCGTCCGCTTGTGTTTGATTTCCGCGTGGACACAAATGTATTCAACATTTCGGATCAATACCTGTTTGGTCCGGCGTTGATGCCGTGTCCGGTGACCGCTGCCGGCGCGACGAATCGGAATGTTTATCTTCCATCCGGCACAACTTGGTATGACTTTTGGACCGGCCAGACCAACGCCGCTGGTCAGACTGTCAGAGCGGCGGCGACGATAGACACGCTGCCGCTTTACGTGCGCGCCGGCTCCATCATTCCTTATGGCCCGGCGATTCAATACGCGATGCAAACCAACGATCCGATTGAGGTGCGCGTGTATCGCGGCGCGGACGGGAAGTTCACGCTCTACGAGGACGAGGGCGACAATTACGATTACGAGAAAGGAAAATACGCCACGATTCCGATTTCGTGGAACGAAGCTCAACACACCTTGGAGATTGGAAAGCGCAAGGGCAAATTCCCCGGAATGCTGAAAGAGCGCACCTTCAACATTGTGTGGGTTTCGGACGGCCATGGTGTGGAAATTCCTTCCACTGAAAACCCGGATGCGGTCGTTCATTACCACGGCGCGGCGGTGAAAATCTCCGGCCCGCAATGACACCAATGAAATGACACAAACCAATTTGGATTCGTGAAGTTTGAACAAAATACAACTGAAAATTCCGTGAACAAAAACAGTCCTGTGAAACGAGTCAACTCACACATCATTCTACTCACTCTGATCGCCACGCTGGGCGGGCTGCTGTTTGGCTATGATGTCACCGAGCGGAACAAAACCGGCCAGAGGTGAGCGATTCAAAACCGGCCACTCTGAAGTGTGGGATTCATATCATTTCTGGTTTTTCAATCAAGGGATTTTTGCTGCGAGTTAAAACGAG
>Ga0182024_10006344_pt1 | contig 26018 bp, 22 predicted proteins | sample P32metaG_FD_120480 | JGI IMG/M metagenome (GOLD analysis project Ga0182024, IMG submission 120480) | Permafrost microbial communities from Stordalen Mire, Sweden - P3-2 metaG (Illumina Assembly) | ecosystem: Environmental > Terrestrial > Soil > Wetlands > Permafrost | place: Sweden: Stordalen... | reverse complement strand
GGTGAGCCCGCGGCTCATCAGGTAGAAGAGCTGGTCGTCGCCGACCTTCGACACGGTCGCCTCGTGGCCGATCCGGGCGTCCTTCTCGTCGATCTCCATCGTCGGGTAGGTGTCGGAGCGGCTGTCCTCGTCGAGGATGAGCGCGTCGCAGCGCACGTGGCTCTTGACCTTGTACGCACCCTCCTCGACCTTCACCAGGCCTCGGTAGGTGGTGCGTCCGCCGTCCTTGGAGATCGACTTCGAGTCGATGATCGACGTCGTCTCGGGGGCAGCGTGGGTCATCTTCGCGCCGGCGTCTTGGTGCTGGCCGGGTCCCGCGTAGGCGACGGAGAGGACCTCGCCGTGCGCTTTCGGGCCGACCATGACGACGGCCGGGTACTTCATGGTGAGCTTCGAGCCGAGGTTCCCGTCGATCCACTCGACGGTGGACTCGGTCTCGGCCCGGGCCCGCTTGGTGACGAGGTTGTAGACGTTCGGGGACCAGTTCTGGATCGTGGTGTAGCGGATCCGGGAGCCGGGCCGGGCGATGAGCTCGACGACGGCGGAGTGCAGCGAGTCGCCGGAGTACACCGGGGCGGAGCAGCCCTCGACGTAGTGCACCGACGCGCCTTCCTCGGCGATGATCAGCGTCCGTTCGAACTGGCCGGCGTTCTCGGAGTTGATCCGAAAGTAGGCCTGGAGCGGCATCTCGACGTGTACACCCGCCGGGACGTACACGAAGCTGCCGCCGCTCCACACGGCCGAGTTCAGCGCGGCGAACTTGTTGTCACCCGGTGGGATCACCTTGGCGAAGTACTGCCGGACGATCTCGGGGTACTCGCGCACCGCGGTGTCCATGTCGGTGAAGATGACACCCTGCTCGGCGAGGTCGTCGCGGTTCTTGTGGTAGACGACTTCGCTCTCGTACTGGGCGGTGACGCCGGCGAGGAACTTGCGCTCCGCTTCGGGGATGCCCAGCTTCTCGTAGGTGGCCTGCATCTCGTCGGGGAGCTGGTCCCACTCGGACACCTGGGCCTCGGTGGGCTTGAGGTAGTAGTAGATGTCGTCGAAGTCGATGTCGGGCATGTTCTTGGCGAACCAGCTGAGCATCGGCTTGCGCTCGAAGCGCTTCAGCGCGTTGAGGCGGAAGGTCGTCATCCACTCCGGCTCGCTCTTGTGCCCGGAGATGTCGCGGACGATCTCCTCGTTGAGGCCCTTCTTGGGGGCATAGACGTAGTCGTCGGTGCTGTCGGCCCAGCCGAGCTGGTACTTGCCGAGGTCAATGCCGCGTACCGCCATGCGATGGGCTCCTGTTCGCGTTAGGTGGCTCGGCGCCGGTGGGGGGGCCCGACGCCGAGAATTTCCACTACGCAGATAGTAACAATCCCCGGGGGGTCCGACAATCCCCGAGGCGCAGCCGGTCGCCGACGTCTGGGGCCGGCTCGCTGGCGTGGCATTCGACCTCGATGATGGGAGCGACCTGGCCCGAGGGGATCAGGTCGGTCACGTCGGCCGAGATCATGAGTCGGGCCCTCCCGGATCGCCCCACGCGGCGTTCGGCTCGTGGCGGCACCCGGCGAACAAGAGGCCAGTCCGTCGGGTTCTGGGCTGGGCTGCACCCCGGATACCCCACACCCAACGAAGCGCCGTCCTGCGAGTACTACCGATTGGGTCTGGGCTCGAACACTGGGATCCAACGACGCATAAACGCGTCGAACGTTGGGACGGTGAAATCAAGCTCTCCCCAGCGGGGGGAGTAGCACAGCGCCTTCGTGAGGAGCTGGTCTCACACGGGGCCGAGTGCCGGTCGTCGTCCGGTTCAGCATTCCGGCGACGTCCGCCGAACGCATCGGGCCCGCGCCAATTTCGGCCCTGGCCCGCAGGTACGCGCGCTGCTGGTCGGTGAGACGACCCGTACGGACCCGGAAGAACCCGCCGTCAAGCTCTTCGACCGCCACGGGGGTAGCCCGCCCCGGGGTTTATACCCATCTGCGCGCTTTATAGCTGATCGCCTTATACCTTTGACGTTTGGATATATTTTGTTTGGTTTGCTGAAGCTCGCGGACGAGTCGAACGTGGCCCGTCTCCTGAGCGCTCCATCATCGGGCGTCTCAGGTGCGGAAGCGCAGGGGTCTCCGCCCACACCCCATTCGCGCTAAGCCGCGCTCTCTGAACGGCGATTCACGTTTTGGCCATTGCGAGCCGAGTGGTCGTCCGATGACGTACCGAACGGCGCCCTGACGCGCGATTGCGCCGACCGCGTGTCGAGGCGGCTGGCCGAAGGTAACTCAGTGGCCGGCGGCGCTGGCCTGCTGGGCGGCTTGGACGTCTTGCTGCGCGAGGGCGATGTCCGCCTGGTAGGTCGCGAGATCGCCGTTGCGCAGCGCGGTGTTGGCCGCGACGAACTGCTGCGACGCCTGGGTCAGGAGGCTCTGCGTGGTCGTGGAGGAGCCGGCGGAGGGAGTCGTCGTGGGGGTCGTGGGGCTCGTCGGGGTCGTGGAGGGCGTCGTCCCGGCGGAGCTGCTTCCGCCGTTGAAGAGGTCGGTGAGCGCGGTGTTGACCGTCGAGTCAAAGACCGGGGTCTTGCCCTGGGTGAAGACGACGACGAACTTGAACTGCGGATAGCCGTTCGACGAGCTCTGCACGAAGATCGGCTGCACGTACACCAGCGAGTTGCCGACCGGGATCAGCTGGATGTTGCCCTTGATGACGTCGGAGCCACCCTGGCTGAGCAGGGTGAACTGTGAGGAGAGCGCCGGGTTGCTCTGGATGTTGTTGGCGACCTGGACCGGCCCGGTGACGTTCGCCCCCTGGGGCATGACGAACGCTTGGAGCTGGCCGTAGCTGCCGGGGTCGGACTTGGCGGTCATGAACGACACCAGCCGGGTCTGCTGGTTGTCCTGGGAGACCGGCACGAAGGGCTGGAGGATCAAGAAGTTCTCGTGGGTGTCTCCGGGCAGCCGGATGTAGAGGTAGTACGGCTCCTGGCGGGGTGTGGTGGCCGTGATCTGCACCGCCCGCGACGAGCCGCGCGCGGTGGTCGGCGTCACGGTCTGGCCGAGCACCGCGTTCGGATCGGGTGAGAGCAGCCAGCGCTCGGTCCCGGCGTAGAAGGAGGACGTGTTCGTCACGTGGTACTTCGAGAAGACGTTGGACTGCAGCTGGAAGAGGTTCTCCGGATAGCGCAGATGTGCGCGGATGACGGCGGGCATCTTCGAGCCGTCGGTGAAGAGACTCGGGAACGCCTTGCGGTAGGCCGCCACGATCGGGTCCTTGTTGTCCACCACGTAGAAATGGACGGTGCCGTTGTACCCGTCGACGGTGGCCTTGATGGAGTTGCGGACGTAGTTGACGCTGTTCGACAGGCCGCCCTCGCCGCTTTCGCTCTCGGAGTACGGGTACTGGTTGCTGGTCGTGTACCCGTCGAGGATCCAGGTGATGCGGCCGTTCACGACGACGGGGTACGGGTCCGAGTCGAACTGCAGGAACGGGGCGAGCGTCTGGACCCGGCTCATGATGTCTCGGATCAAGAGGATCTTCGAGCTCGACGTGACCTGGCCCGAGATCAGGGGGTTGATGTCACCGAAGCGCAGCGCGAACGCGGCCCGGCGCAGGAGGTTCGAGAGTTTCACCCCGTCCTTGCCGCGGTAGCGGGTCATGGCGTTGGTGTTGTTCGAGCGCGCGTAGTTGAACTCAGCCTGCTTGGCGTCCACGATGGTGTAGCCGCTCAGGTTCTCGCCGAAGTAGAGCTGGGCGCCCTGGTCGGTGAGCGCGACGCCGCTGCTGGTCGGCGGGATGTTCGAGAGGTTGAAGAGCGGGTCGCCGCTCGACGACGCTTGGTTGGTGGGCGAGATGATCGCCCCGTAGCCGTGCGTGTAGACGAGGTGCTCGTTGACCCACGACTGGCTCGGCAGGCTCGAGCTGTTGAGGTCCCGGGCGCCGATGAGGACCTGGGTCGCTTGACCGTTGATGTCGTAGCGGTCGATGTCGACGTTGTTGACCCGGTAGTAGGGCTGGAGGCCCTGGAGGGTCTGGTAGGTCGACTGGATCACGTCGGGATCCCAGAGCCGGGCGTTGTCGATCGTGGGCCGGTTGGCGTTCACGACCGACGTGTTGAGGCTCTGGGTGTAGTTGAAGTTCTGGACCTGGACCCCGTTGACCGCGAACGCGGCTCGCGTCGCGTTGATGTTGCGCGCGATGTAGGGCCGCTCGTCGGCGAGCTCGTTGGGCTTGACCTTGAAGTTCTGGATGAAGGCCGGGTAGATGGTCCCCACCGCGATGGAGACGAAGCCCCACAGGCCCACCGCGATGACCGGCAGGACCCAGCCCCGCCGGAAGATGTTCCAGAGGAACAGGCCCGCGGCGACGATCGAGATGAAGATCAGCAGGTTGTACGCGGGGAGTTGCGCCTTGACGTCGGTGTACGTCGCGCCGTCGACGACCCCCCGAGTCGAGGCCGTGAGCCCGAAGCGTGAGAAGTAGTACTCGGCGGTCTTCACGAGAGCCATGACCGCCACGATCACCGAGAGATGGGCTTTGACCTGGGGCGTGACCCGCTGCAGCGAGGTTTGGAACCGGATGCCGCCGTTGAGGTAGTGCGCCACCGCGGTGACGAGGAGCACGATGACCAGCCCGGCGAACAGCCAGTCGAGAATGAACCGGATGAACGGCAGCTGGAAGACGTAGAAGCCGATGTCCTTGTGAAACTGGGGATCCTTGATCCCGAAGTTGACCCGATGGGTGAAGAGGACCCAGTTGCGCCACTGCGACGAGACCCCGATCCCGGCGATGAGGGCGAAGAACGCCGCCACCACGACCCGGATCCGGCCCTGGAAGCGGGCGGTGGCCTGCTGGTAGCGGTTGACGAGCTCCTCTTCGGGGCTGACCGGGCCCACCGGCCGCACCTTCGGTGCGAGCCGCTCGGCGATGAAGAGGTTCACCGCCATGATGACGAAGAACACGGCGGTGAACACCACCGCGGGCACGACTTTGGCCGCCAGGAGCTCCCGCCAGGTGGCGCCTTGACCGAGCGAGTCGAACCACAAGAAGTCGGTGTAGAAGCCGGCCAGTCCCCGCAGGCTGAGCAGCAAGACGATCAGGATCGCGACGAAGCCGATGATCCAGGCGCGCAGCCGGAACGAGCGCCGTTCCTGAGTCGGGACCCGCATCGGGGCGCAGCCTAATGGGCGCCGGTCATGGGGGCCGTTCGGCCGGGGGGTTCGGTGGGGTCGGGCGCCGGGTCCCGGTCGGTGGGAACCACGAGGCACCGGCAGCCCGGATGCGCTGGCGGGTAGGCCTGGCCGGTGGGGAAGCGCTGACCCTTGACGGTGGGCTCGAGCGCGTTGTCGTCGGCGTCGGGGCAGCGCCCCACCTCGGCCGGCACCCACCGCAACGTCGCGCCGGACGGTGTCGCGTCGTAGGCGCCCCGGGCGTAGGCCACGGCGAGAAGGTCGCCGAGCAGGTTCTCGAGATCGTGGGCGCGCCACTCTCGGTACCGGGCGCTGATCGCGGGTCCCAGCGCCGCGTGCAGCTCACTCACCGATTCGTGGGGTCCCTCGGCGAGAACCGCGTCGATGCCGGCGGTCAACCGCTCGCGGAGGGGGGTGATGAGCCCGGCGGCCAGCTCGGCGACGAGCCGGCGGGGAACGCTGGTGGGCCGACGACCCCGACCGGTGAGCGCTCGACCGACCGTGTATGCCTCGTCGATCGTCGGGGCGAGGACAGCCGACCAGGCCGCGTGCTGGTTCTCCATGTCGGGCAGCAGCCGGGACGCTTCCACGCGGCCGCGGCTGCGCCGGATCGCGTCGAGGATGTCGTTGCTCTCGTCTTGGAGCAGACGCTTCGACGCTCGGAGGAGCGGCACGGTCAGCGGCGCGAGGACCTCGTCGCGGCGTCGTCGGGTCGCGTCGTCGGGGCTCGGCGCGGGCGGGGGCGCGCTCGGCGCCTCGGGCTCTGAACCGGGCGCCGTCTGGTCGGGCGCCTCGTCGGTCGTCGAGTCCACGGCGTCGGGCGGGTCGGGGGTGTCGGGGGCGGGCGCCGACTCGTCGGAGGTCTCACGGGTGGCCGGCGCGGGGACGGGCGCCGGGCTGGCGTCTGCCCGGTCGCCCCGCTCGTGCTCCTCGCGCAGGCGGGCGAAGAGGTCGCGGGCGGCGGGCTCGTCGCGGGTGTGGTCGGGACTCGCGGCCGGCGGGCTCGTTTCGTCGGGTCGGACCGGCTCGTCGAGGCCGCCGGCGAGCTCGTCGAGGAGGTCGCGGACCCGGTCGAGCTCGTCGAGCAGGATCCGGCGGCGACGGTCGACATCGTCGAGCATCCGCTTGCGCACGACGCGGGCCTGGTTGACCATCTCGCGGCCGCGCTGAGCCGCCGCGCCTTCGGCGTCGCGCAGCAGCTGCGCGGCTCGCTCGTCGTCACCGGGCGGGCGGCGGGTCGCGGCGACGGGCGCGGTGGTCTCGGGAGGGTCCGGCTCGCTCGACTCGGCGGGTCCCGGATCGTCGGCCATCCACTGATGCTATTGGGGACTCGCGGCGGTCGACGGCGGCGCCGCGATCGGGGCGCCGCCCAGGCTCCGGAGGGCCCGTAACGCGTCGTCGACGGTCTGCACGGTGATGATTCGCAGTCCGTGGGCGTGCGACCGGGCGTCGCTTGCCTCGCCGGCGGGGACGAGCATCGCCACCGCGCCGCTGCGCTGCGCGGCGATGGCCTTCTGCGCGACGCCGCCGACCTGCCCGACGCTGCCGTCGGACGCGATCGTTCCGGTCACCGCGACGCGGTGGCCGCCGGTGAGGTCGCCGGGGTTCAGGTCGCCGATCAGGGCGAGCGTGAACGCCAGGCCGGCGGAGGGGCCACTGACCCCTTGGGTGTTGATCGTGACGTTGATCGGGAACCGCCAGGTGCTGAGCGTTTGGGTGACGATGCCGAGGAACGCGTTGGGGCCGTTGTGCCCGGCCCGCACGGTCACCGGCACGGCCTGGCCCCCTCGCTGCACGCTGAGGTGGATGAGGTCGCCGGGCTTGTGAACGAGGACGAGCGGGCGGACGCCGGTCGCCGTGCTCACCGGGTGTCCGTCGACGGCGGTGATGATGTCGCCCTCTTGGAGGTGATGATCCGACGGACCGCCGCACTCGAGGTCGGCGACGACGACGCGATCGCTGAGGTGCGCGACCTGGTACCCGACGCGGCTCAGCGCGAGTTCCTTGGCCGTGTTCTGGGAGTCGGTCATCAGGAGGGTGTTCAACCGAGCGTCGGCCGCGTACGAGGCGCATCCGATCACGTCCTGCTTCTTCTGGACGCTGTCGTTGGCGTCGAGGCTGGCGAACGCGTAGGAGTAGAGGTTGGGGTCTTGGGTGGTGACTTCGACGGTGAGGAACAGCAGCCGGCCCGAGTGGCGGTAGGTCGGCGCTCCCGACACGGTGACGACCTGGGAGCTGAGCGGGGTGGCGGAGCCGGGCGAGATGATGACGTACGGCACGTGGATACCGCCGCGGCGACCGCGGCGACGACGAGGAGCCCCCCGAGGAGCGATGCCGCCACGGACAGGATCCGGCGTCGGCGGTGCCGGGACCTGGGCGGGCCAGGCGGGCCAGGCGGCGAGGGTTGCGGGTTCACCACGGCTTCCCCGCTCCTCTCGCGTGGTCGATACTGGTGACGTGGACCAGCCCCAGCCTGCCATCCAACGCCCGGGCGAGCGCAGGCAACCGCCGCGTCCCAACCCGCCCCGCGAGAGCCGGCCGGCCCCAGGCCCCCACCCGCCCCGCGCGGGCGGGCCGGCCCCCCCGGGCCCCGACCTGATCGCGGGAGCGGTCGCGATCGGGCGCAAGCTGAGCGAGATCCGACTCTTTCGGACCAGCTCGGCGATCGTGCGCTGGATCGTGCTCATCGTGGTGGTTGGCCTCGGGGCTGCCTTCCTCACCGCGTTCGCCATCGAAGTGCTCGTGTCGCTGATCCCGACGAGCTGACACTGGCTGTCGCGCGCGGTTCGTCCACCGACGCTCGGGGGACTGACGTGACCACGAAGCCAGTCGACGATCCCGTGGCGCGCGCCGCCGCGGCCGCGGCGCTCGGGCATCGCGGGCGGCTGCCGGCGGGCGCGGCGGCGGCGTTGAGCGAGGCGGCGGCGGGAGACCCCGACGGTCGGGTGCGAGCCGCGGCGCTCGGCGCGCTGGCCCGGCGGGGTGCGCCGTCGCGGGTCGCGCGGGCCTGGTCGGGCGCGGTCGCCGATCCGGACCCGTCGGTGCGGCGCCGAGCCTGCGAGCTGGTCCCCGTGGTCGCCCGTCGCGCGCCGAGCGGGGACGTGGCGGCGCGGCTGGTCGCGCGGCTCGACGATTCGGAGATGATGGTCGTCGAAGCCGCGGCGTGGGCTCTCGGCGAGCTCGGGCAGAACACCGCAGCGGTCGTCGAGGGTCTCGCGGCGAACGTGACCGGCCAGGCCGACCCGCTGGTTCGGGAGGCGGCGGTGGCGGCACTCGGCGCGCTCGGCGACCGGCGGGGTCTCCCCGCGGTGCTGGCGGCCTGCGACGACGTCCCCGCGGTGCGCCGCCGGGCCGTGCTGGCCCTCGCCCCGTTCGAGGGGGCCGCGGTCGACGCGGCGCTCGAGCGGGCCCGCACCGATCGGGACTGGCAGGTCCGCCAAGCCGCCGAGGATCTGCTCGGCGACGACGCCCCAAGCGGGGAGGCCGACGACTAGTAGGTGCGGCGGGGGGTGGTGGGGCGGGGCCGGTCGAGGAACATCTCGCGGACCCGGTCGAAGGATTCGAGGCAGCGACCCGCGCCGAGCACGACGGTCTCGAGGGGCATCTCGGCGAGGCGGACCGGCACGCCGGTGTCGTGCTCGACGCGCTGGTCGAGGCCGCGCAGCATCCCGCCGCCGCCGACAAGGTGGATGCCCATGTCGAGCAGGTCCTGGGCCAGCTCGGGCGGCGTCTCGCCGAGGGCCAACTTGGCGGCGCCGACGATCCGGGAGAGCGGCTCGTCGATCGCCTCGCGCAGCTCCTCCGGTTCGAGGACCACGGTGCGGGGCAGGCCGCTCATGAGGTCACGGCCGCGAACCTCGGCCTTGTATTCCTGGTCGGTGGGGAACGCGGAGCCGACCGCGATCTTGATCTCCTCGGCGGTGCGCTCCCCGACCGCGACGCCGTGGTTCCGGCGCAGATGGTTCGAGATCGCGGCGTCGATGTCGAAGCCGCCGATGCGGACGGCTTGGAGGGCAACGATCCCTCCCATCGAGATGACCGCCATCTCGCTGGTGCCGCCGCCGATGTCGATGACCATGTTCCCGAGCGGCTCGTGGATCGGCAGGGAGGCGCCGATCGCGGCGGCCATCGGCTGCTCGATCAGGTAGGTCTGGGCGGCGCCGGCCCGGCGGGTCGCTTCGAGGACCGCGCGCTGCTCGACGTGGGTGATCGCCGACGGGACGCAGACCAGCACCCGGGCTCGCTGCATCCGGGTGATGCCGGCCCGGGCGAAGATAAGCCGGATCAGACGCTGGGTGATCTCGAAGTCGGTGATCGCGCCGCCGCGCAGCGGCCGGACCGCCACGATGTGGCCCGGGGTCCGTCCGATCATGTGCCAGGCCTCATGGCCCATCGCGAGGACGTCTTGGGTCCGGCTGTTCAGCGCGATGACGGTCGGCTCGTTGAGGATGATCCCCTGGCCCCGCGAGTAGACGAGGGTGTTCGCCGTTCCGAGGTCGATGGCGAGGTCGCGAGGCACGAGCGGTCCCTGCTACGCCGAGCGCGCCGCGTCGACGTCGCGAACCGGGTGGGCGCCCGTCGCCCAGTCGGAGCCGCCGGCCCAGTGCTCGCGCTTCCAGATGGGGACGGTCTCCTTCAGGGTGTCGATGGCAAACCGGGCGGCGTCGAACGCCTCGGCACGGTGCGGGGAGGAGGCCACGACGACCACCGACGGCTCCGAGAGGGTCAGGTCGCCGACCCGATGCAGCAACGCCAGGCGTTCGACGACGGGCCAGCGGCGCCGGGTCTCGGCCGCGACGTCGGCGAGCCGGCGGACCGCCACCTCCTCGTAGGCCTCGTAGGTGAGGCCGCGCACCCCGGCGCGGCCTTCCGAGTGGTCGCGGACGATCCCGCAGAAGGTAACGACCGCTCCGCTCGCCGCCGTGCCCGCCCAGATGGTGGCGCGCTCGACCGGCAGCGGTTCGCTTGTCAGCGTGACCCAGTCCGAGCCCGCACCGGGTTTCAGCACGCGGCCAATGGTACAGACGGCGGCGGTGTGGCTCCCGGGGGAGGCGGCGCGCGGCGCGCGTCCCGCGGTCGGATTGCGAGAACCCGTCAGTACCATGGCTGGTCGTGCCGGTGGAGGAACCTGACGACGAGGGGGAGGGCGGGGCGCCCCCTGATCCCCTCGATCGGGTCTGGTTCCACCCCAGCGAGGTCGGCGCGGCCATGGCCGCCTGGCGCAGCGGCGGGACCACCACGCCGCCCCGACGGCGGGAATGGGGCCTCGCGGCGGTCGTCGCGGTCCTGAGCGTGGTCGCCACGGTCGGGGTACTCGCCCTCGCGGGCGCCTTCTCGGGGGGGCCCGACCCCACCGGTGGGGCCTCGGTCGCCCCGGCGTTTCCCGGCCCACCCGAGGTGCACGACTGGGCCGACGTCACCGACGACGCGGCGCCCAGCATCGTCTCGGTCCGGGTGGACGGGCCCGGCGGCGAGACGCTGGGCTCCGGCGTGGCGCTCGACGGGTCCCGGGTCCTCACCAGCGCCTCGCTGGTCGGGCAGGCCACCACGATCACGGTGGCGAGCAGCGGCGGCCACCTGAGCACCGCCCGGGTGCTGGGCACCGATTCGGCGACCGACGTCACGCTGCTGCTGGTCAACAACGGTGACCTCACCGCGGCTCGCCTCGACCACAGCGACGAGCTGCGGGTCGGGCAGAGCGTCGTCGCCCTCGGCATCGACGGCGACAACCAGCCCCAGCCCGCGCAGGGCATCGTCAGCGCGCTGCACCGCGTCGGACCCCTCCCGGGGGGTGGGGTCCTGCCCAGCCTGGTCGCCACCGACGCGACGGTCCCGGCCATCGACGGCGGCGGCGCGCTCGTCGACAGCAACGGGGGTGTGGTGGGGATCCTGTCCGCCGCGCTGCCCGGCGAAGCGGTACCAATCGACCTCGCCCAGCAGGTGGCGTTGCAGCTCGAGAACAGCGGCGAGGTCCAGCACGGCTGGCTCGGCGTCGCCGCGGTGGACGCCACCAACCGTCCCGGCGGTGGCGCCCAGATCACGGTCGTGATGCCGGGCAGCCCGGCCGCGCAGGCCGGCCTCGCCCCGGGCGACGTCGTGACCCAGATCAGCACGTCGGAGATCAGCGAGCGGGTCAACGACGCCGGCGACTTGGTGGCGAGCATCGAGGAGCTCAACCCGGGCGATCCGGTCACCATCACCGCCTGGCGGGGCAGCGTGCATCCCTCGCTGCACCAGGGCGTGATGCTCACGGACCGGCCGGCACCCGCCCCGCGGATGTTCGGGACCGCGGCTTAATTTGCTGGCCCGGGGACGGACCGCCACGATGGAGGCGCGATGAGCGAGCCAGGCCTGAGCGACCAAGACCGCGAGTTGCTGAACGCCGTGCAGTGGGACTTCCCCCTCGAGGCGCGACCCTTCGCGGCCCTCGGGGAACGCCTGGGGCTGGCGGAGCCCGAGGTCCGAGCTCGGGTCGAGGCGGTCAAAGCCGCGGGGGTGCTGCGCCAGCTCTCCGCCATCTTCGACACCCGGGCGCTGGGCTACGACTCGTCGCTCGTCGCGGCCAAGATCGACCCGGACCGCATCGACGAGGCGGCGGGCGTGATCAGCGACCACCCGGGCGTCAGCCACAACTACAAGCGCAACCACGCGTTCAATCTCTGGTACACGATCGCCGTCCCGCCGGACGAGTCCCTCGACGCGCACCTCGACGTGCTGCACCGCGAGTCGGGCGCGACCGTGACCCGCAAGCTGCCGACGCTGCAGCTCTACAAGATCGGCGTGAAGCTCGACATGACCGGCCAGACGGCCGCCAACGCGAAGGCGGAGGTCTCCGAGCACGAGCGGCCCGAGCGACGCCCCCACATGGACGCGCCGGTGCTGTCCGACCTCGAGGTCGACGCGATCCGCGTGGTCCAAGAGGACCTCCCCGTCGTGGAGCGACCCTTCGCCGCCCAGGCCGACCAGATCGGCTGCTCGGAAGACGAGGTCCTCGAGCTGCTGGCGTCGTTTCGAGAGCGCAAGCTGATGCGACGCTTCGCGGCGGTCATGAACCACCGCACCGCGGGGTTCAAGGCCAACGCGATGGGCGTGTGGGCGGTGCCCCCCGACCGTCTCGACGAGCTCGGCCCCCAGATGGCGAGCTTCGCCCTGGTGAGCCATTGCTACAAGCGCCCCACCTACCCCGACTGGCCGTACTCGGTGTTCACGATGGTGCACGGCAAGCAGGGCCGCGACTGCGAGGCGACGATCGCCGCGATCCGCGACGAGACCGGCGTCGAGGACTACGCGCTGTTGTGGTCGGTCAAGGAGTACAAGAAGACCCGCGTCCGCTACTTCACCTCGGAGTGGGACGGGTGGCGCGCCGAGCACCTCGCCGCCAGCGACGCCCCAGCCACCACGCGGTGACGCTCGCGCCGGCGAACGCCCCGCCGGCGAGCGCGAGCCAGGGGCGCAGCGACCGGGCCGGGCCGAGCGAGGCGAGCCCGTCGACGATGGCCTCCTCGTTGTCGTGGCGGGGCGCCCAGCCGAGGGACCGCAGCCGGTCGTTGGCGATCACCCAGGGATGCATCACGTAGGGCAGCGCCTCGGGTGGCACGTCGCCGATCCCGACCGTCCAGCTCCACCCGAGCAGCCGGGTCCAGACCTGCGCCGGGAGTGCCGGCACCGGCGAGGCACCGAGGAGCGCGGCCGCCGCGGCATGGTCCAGCCAGCCGTCGGGGGCCACGTTGAACGTCCCCGGGTAGTCGTCGAGCACGACCAGCGCGAGCGCGGCGACGAGGTCGTCGACGTGGACGGCCTGGACCGGAGGGGTCGCGCCTCGGACCCGGACCGGCGGTCGACCGAGCAGCAGCCGGGACGGGAGCCGCTCCGCCCCCGGGCCCACCACCGGCGCTGAGCGCAGCGTGGTGACGACCACACCGGGGTGGTCCTCGCGCCACTCGGCGAGGAGGCGTTCGACCTCGGCGGCTTGCACCGCGGGTGAGAACCCCGGGTTGGGTCGCAGCGGGGAGTCCTCGGTGAGCGGCACCGGGTTGTTCGCCCAGGCGCCGTAGACGGCCGCGCTCGAGACCCGCACCAGGCGCCGCACCCCCACCGCGGCGGCGGCGTCGAGGACCCGGCGGGTCCCGTCGACGTTCACGCGGGCCATGACCGCCTCGTCGGGGATCGGGTCCACGACCGACGCGAGGTGCACGAGCACGTCGACGCCTTCGAGGAGCGGCTTGAGCTCGGCGCGTGCGACGTCGACGAGATGGAAGTCGAGGCGGCGGGCGCGGCGGCGGGGCGGGCGGACGTCGAGCCCCACCAGGCGGGTCACGGCGTCTCGCTCGGCGAGGACGGGCAAGAGCCGCTGGCCGACGAGACCGGACGCTCCCGTAATAGCGATCGTGGTCACGTTCATAGACTGGCCGCGTGGCTGGCGTCCCTCAACCTGGCGACGAGCCGGCACTCCCGTTCGGGTTCGGCGACCTCGATCTGAACCAGCTGCTGCGCATGCTGCAGTCCAGCGGGCCGGTGAACTGGCAGATCGCGGGTCAGGTCGCCCGGCACGTCGCCACCGACGGTGAGCCGGAACGACCGATCGACGCGGCAGCGGCCACCGAGCTCGAGGGGCTCGCCCGCGCCGCGCAGACCCAGGTGGTGGCCGAGACGGGGCTGACCGCGACGTTCGCGACCACGGTGCTCACGACCGGGCGTCAGGGCTGGGCCGAGCTGCACCTCGAGGCGCTGCGACCGGTCCTCGAGGCGTTGGCCACGACGCTCGGGACGGCGTTTCGACCCCCGGGGACCGAGGCGCCCGAGGGCCTCGGCGGGCTCGAGGGGCTGGGCGGACTCGAGGGGCTCGAAGGGCTCGGCGCCCTGGGCGGCCAAGGGGGCGACCCGATGGCGGCGCTGCTTCCGATGCTCGCCCCGCTGCTGCTCGGCGTCCAAGCGGGCTCGATGATCGGCTACCTCGCCCAGCATGCGCTGGGCCGCTACGACCTGCCGCTGGCGACCGCCGACGAGCCGTCGCTGTGCTTCGTGGTCCCCAACGTGGACGCGTTCGAGGAGTCCTGGTCGCTGGACCGCACCGATCTGCGGTTCACGGTGGCGCTCCACGAGGTGGTCCACGCCGCGATGCGCTCGGTTCCCTGGGTACGTCAGCACCTGGTGGCCCTCGCCACCGATTACGTGTCCGCCTACGAGGTCGACCCGACGGTGCTGAGCGCCCGCCTCGGGGACCTCGACCCGGCCGATCCGGAGGCGCTCCAGCGGCTCGCCGAGCGTCCCGAGGAGCTCCTGGGCGCGATGACGTCGGCTCGTCAGGGCCAGCTCCTCGAGCGGGCCCGGGTCTTCCACGCGGTCTTGGAGGGGTACGCCGACGACGTGCTGGGCCGCATCGGGGGTCGGCTCGTGCCGTCGTTCGGGCGGGTGCACGAGGCGCTGGCCCGGCACCGAATCGAGCGGGGCGAGGCGACCCGCTTCGTGGAGCAGCTGTTGGGCCTCACCCTCGAACGCGAGGACTACGAGCGGGGCGCGGCGTTCTGCGCCGGGGTCGTGGAACGGGCCGGACCGGAGGCGCTCAATCGCTTGTGGGAGGCGCCCCGCTTGACGCCGACCGCGCCGGAGCTGGAAGCCCCGGGCCTGTGGCTGGCTCGGATCGACCTCAACCTGGAGTGATCGGCGATCGCGGCCCGGGCCGCGCCCGACACCGGACCACGGAGGACTGCTCGTGAGTGACTCGTTGCGCGTCGGTGTGCTGGGGGCGGGCGTGATGGGGAGCGGCATCGCGCAGGTGACGGCGACGGCCGGGTTTCCCACGGTGTGTTTCGACGTCGAGTCGGGCGCGCTCGAGCGAGGACGCGAGCACGTCACCACGGGCCGCTACGGCCTGGAGCGGGGGGTGGCGCGCAACAAGCTGTCCCGTGAGGAGGCCGACGCCGCGCTGGCTCGGCTGCGCTTCACCGACGTGTTCGAGGAGGCCGCCGCCGCGGAACTGGTCATCGAGGCGGTCCCCGAGCGGCTCGCGCTCAAGGTGGCGGTGTTCCGTCAGCTCGACGCGGTGGCGCCGCCGGGCGCGATCCTGGCGTCGAACACGTCGGGGTTTCCCATCTCCGCGCTGGCGGCGGCCACGGACCGGCCCGCCACGGTGGTCGGCTGGCACTGGGCTTCCCCCGCGCCGGTCATGCGCTTCGCCGAGATCGTGCGCACCAAAGAGGTCAGCCAGGACACGCTCGACACCGTGTGCCGGGTCGCGACGGCGTGCGGGAAGTCGCCGGTGGTGGTGCGCGACCGCGACACCGCGTGGGGTTTCGTCGCCAACCGCGTCTACTTCGCGATGGTCGCCGAGGCCCACCGGGTCGTCGAGGACGGCGTCGCGACCGCCGAGGAGGTCGACCAGCTGATGCGGGACTGCTTCGGCTGGCCGACCGGCCCGTTCGGGATGGTGCAGGGCGCGACGGGGGGCTGGAGCTGAGTCCGTCGCCGGAGTCGGCGGGGAACCAGGTGAACGCGAAGCAACCGTGCCGCCGCAGGGATCGCGGGCCCGCACGCCGCGGGCTGAGTCGGTCTCGGCGGTTGGTTGGCCGTTCGGCCGGGCGGGCTTCAGTAGCGGATGTCGAGGGCGTAGCGCAGGGCCCGGTCCAGCGCGGCTCGCTTGGCTTCGTCGAGGCGCCCGATGGCCTCCGGGTCGAGGACCGTGTGTGGGATCGTGACGATGTTGTCGCAGCTGACGACGCTGGGCGCGGGAAGTCCGTGTTCGCTGCCAACGTCGACTTCGGACTGGATGCCACGGATGGTTCGCGTGATCGGCGCGCAGGTCACGCTGTGCAGCACGGCGATCGCCGCGTCGCGGGTCAGGACGCACACCGGTCGCCGACCCGCCGGGGGTCCCAGGTCAGCCCAATAGACGTCGCCGCGGGCTACCACGCCGGGCTGGTCTCGGCCGCGAGTCGACGCGCGGCCTCGATCAGGCGGGGATCCTGAGGCTGACGGCGGTACGCGTCTTGTAAGGCAGCGTCGGCGGCACCCAGCGATTCGGCCTCCAGCACCGCGAGCGCCCCTCGCCGGACCAGCTCCGACCGGCTCACGCCCCGTTGGCGAGCCAGGCCGTCCAGGCGCGTCACGAGGTCGTCATCGAGCTGGACCAAGACCTCTCGTCGAGCCACGACCATATGCTAATGCATATGGTCGGCGCGACCTGAACCCCGCGGCCGGGGCTTGGCAAGGCGATCGCTCGTCGCGACATCCGGCCGCTCCGTTCAACCGCAGGCGCCCGGGCGCGAGGAACGGCGAACCCCAGGATCAGAACCAGGTGAACGGGTAGGGCAGCGGGTCGCTGGCGAACAGGGCGTCGGCGTGGGCGAGGGCGCCCGCGCGGCGCTCCTCGACGAGTCCCGCCCGGGCGAGTGTCGTCCAGCGCACCCCGCCGAGCCACGCGGCGGACAGCGCGCTCACGCCGCAGGCCAGGTCCGCGTCGCCGCCGGGCTTCACGGTCGCTCCGTCGGGGCCCCCCTCGAGGGTCACGGTGCCGTCGGCGGCCTGGTGGGGTCGGAACTCGTCGTGGACGGCGAGGCCGAGCCGGCCCTCGGCGGCGTAGGTCCGGGCGGCGAGCGCGGCTGGCACATCGAGGAGGCGGGTCCACACCGCGTCGGCGACGCCTCGGACCCGCAGCGCCCGGTTCGACGTCAACATCCAAGGCAGGGCGAGATCCAACGGCGCGCCCGGATCGTTGATCGTTCGCACCAAGTCGACCTCGCACACATAACGCCACAAGGCGTCGGCCGCGGTCGGGGTGGCTGCGACCAGGTCGCGCACGGTGAGGACGTTCGCGGAGCCGGCGTCGAACCGCTCGCGGATCCCGTAGCAGGCGTAGCCGTCGACGCGGCCGTCAACCGATTCGTAGATGACGTCGAACCGCACGCCGAAGCGGCGCTCCCACTGCTCCGCGCCCCACCAGGCGTCAGGACGCGACACCGCGCCCGGGTACACGGGTTGCACCCGCCCGAAGACCTCGGGTTCGAGCTTGGCGGCCTCGTCGGGTTCGAGGATCCGCAGCCGCCCGGCGGGTCGCGGCCGGGCGAACTCGATGTCTCGCCGGTCGAGCTCGATCGCCATGGTCCGGGTCGTGATACCGAAGCCGAACCGCTCGTAGATCGCGCCCTCGCTGGCGGTCAGCATCGCGACCGGCTCGGCTCGGCTCGCCGCCTCGTCGAGCAGCCCGCGCATCATCTGGCGCAACACGCCGCGTCGGCGGTGTGTCGGTCGGACCGTCACCGCGCTCACCCCGGCCGAGGGCAGCGACGCGCCGCCGGGCACGGTGAGGTCGAGCGAGTAGTTGCGGCTCGTGGACACGAGCTCGTCGCCGTCGAAGCCGGCCAGGGTCCGCTCGATGTCCAGCGCCCCCCATGCGGGATGCTCGTCGAACCAGGTCGGGTACTCGGCGAAGCCGATCGACGCGGTGCGCACGAACGCGGGCAGCTCGGCGAGATCGACGGGGCGAAGGATGACGTCCACAGCGGGCGATGCTGGCACGCGCCGAGCCGGCTCGGCACCCCGATTGCGGGCTGGCGACGCGCCGGGCGCTCGGGCTCAGCGCGAGCGGCGGCGGGGCGGTGGTGGGACCGCCCGGCGGGGCTGGGGCGTCGAGATCCGCCGGGGCGGCGAGGAGGCTTCGGGCTCGGCGGGTGGCGGGGGCTCCCCTCGGCCCCGTCGGGCCCGTCGGGTGGGACGGGCGTGGGCGGCCGCCTTGCGGCGCCCGGCCTTGGTCTGGGGGCGGCGGCTCTTGAGGTTGTCACGGGCCCGCCCGAGGGCGCGGTCCACGGCGTCGGGGCGCAGCTTCGAGCGGGCGGGCTGGGTGCGCGCGGCGCGGAGCGCGGCGAGGTAGGAGAGGCCGCCGAAGGCGAGGACGATCCCCAAGACGCCCAGCCCCGCCGCGATGGCGACCGGGATGATCCCGAGGAGGGCGCCGACCACCCAGGCCGCCTGGAAGCGGGTCTCGAACAGGGCGAAGGCGCGGCCGCGCACCGCGTCGGGGCCGTCGCGCTGCAACAGGCTGTCGAACGCGATCTTGCCCGACGAGGCGCCGAGTCCGACGGCGAAGAACGCCAGGGTCATGCCGAACGTGGAGCCGGTCAGGACACCGAGGAACGTCGCGGCGGAACTGACGAGCAACGCCCCCACGAGCATGAGCTCCTCGCGCACGTGGTCGCGCAGCGTCGGCGCGATGAAGTTCCCGGCGAACAGGCCCACGCCCACACCGGCCATGACGAAGCCCAGCGACACGAGGTGGGTCTTGAAGGTGAACGCGGCGAAGAACTGGAGAAAGCCCATCGCGCCGCGCAGGATCGCCATCGCCGAGCCGGCGAGGAGGATCGACGGCTGGTGCAGCTCTGCACGAGCGAGCTTTTGCTCGTGGGGGTCGATCACGTTCCGAGTCCGGGGGATGCGGAGCGCGAAGAGCGCCGCGGCGATGAACACGACCATGGCGAGGCGCACGGACCAGTCCGCACCGAAGCCCCACTGCACCAGCGCGGCGGGGGCGCCGCCGATGAGCGCGGCGACGGCGCTGATGATCGCCAGGCGCGAGTTGGCGCGCACCAACGACCCGCCCTCGTCGACGAGGGCCGGGACCAGCGAGCTGCGCGCGACCGAGTAGCCCTTCGACAGGACGAGGATGCCGAACGCGAACGGGTAGACGAGCAGACCCTCGGGGTAGGACTTGGTCACCACGAACGCCAAGATGAAGCACAACGCGGCGCGACCCAGGCATGAGCCGACGACGAGGAGGCGACGTCCGCCCGAGATCCGGTCGAGCGCGGGTCCGATGATCGGGGCGACGATCGCGAAGGGCGCGATGGTGAGGAGCAGATAGAGCAGGATCGAGCCCCGCGCCCCGCTGCTGGGCTTCTGGAAGAACAACGATCCGGCGAGCGAGACCGCGACGCACGCGTCGGCGCACATCGTGACGAGGTGGGTGCGAGCCAGCCGCCCGAACGGGGTGGGCGCCAACAACTCCTGGGCTCGCTGGACCAACGTGGCCGGGAGGGCCCCGGCTCGCTGGACCAGCGGGTCCCGGCGGGGCAGGCGGGCGGCGCGGTCCTCGGGCATCGGCACTGGCGACAGTAGCGGCGCCGCCCTGGGACGACCCGCCCGCGATCGAGGCGGACCGGCGCCGTCACGCGACCGTCCACGCCGGCCGTTCATCTCCTCGCCACCGCGGCTTCACACCCGGGTGCACGCCGATTCGAGCGGCGGCAACGCCCGGGAAGCCGTTGGCGAGACACCGCTACCATGCCGCCATGGCGGTGCCGATGGCGCCGGGCCCCATCACGCGTGACGGAGGGGGCGCCGACCGCTTCCTGAACCGAGAGTTGTCCTGGCTCGATTTCAACGCGCGGGTTCTCGCGCTCGCCGAGGATTCCGCTCGTCCGCTGCTCGAGCGCGCGAAGTTCCTGTCGATCTTCTCCACGAACCTCGACGAGTTCTTCGAGGTTCGGGTCTCGGGACTGCAGGGGCAGGTCGCGGCGAGGCTGCGGACCCGCTCGCCCGACGGGCTCGACCCCGCCGAGACGGTCCTCGCGATCCGGGATCAGGTGCAGGCGCTCGTGGAGCGCCAGACGACGATCTTCACCAAGGACGTCGCGCCGGGCCTCGAGGAGGCCGGCATCCGGTTCCTGGCGTGGGATGACCTCGACGCCCGCGACCGGGGTGAGCTGCAGAAGATCTTCGAGGAGCGCGTCTACCCGGTACTGACGCCGCTGGCGGTCGATCCCGCGCACCCGTTCCCGTATATCTCGAACCTGTCACTGAGCCTCGCGGTGGTGGTGTGCGATCCCGAGAGCCGCGAGCAGCGCTTCGCCCGCGTGAAGGTGCCGCCCCTGCTCCCCCGCTTCGTCCCGCTGGCCGAGGGCTGCCGGTTCGTGCCACTCGAGCAGGTGATCGCCGCCAACCTCGACCGGCTGTTCCCCGGCATGGAGATCCTCGACCACGTCCCCTTCCGGGTCACCCGGGACGCCGACTTCGAGCTCGAAGACGAGGACGAGGACCTGCTCGAAGCGATCGAGACGGTCCTGAACCGCCGCACGAGGTTCGGGCACACGGTGCGCCTCGAGGTCGACGCGTCGATGAGCGGCGAGGTCCTCGACGTGCTCTGTCGCGAGCTGCAGATCCCGCCCGACGCGGTGGTCAGCGTCGACGGCCCCCTCGACTTGAGTGGCCTCTTGGACTTCTACGCCCTCGACCGGCCGGATCTCAAGGACCAGCCCTGGCTGCCCCAGACTCCCGCCCCGCTGCTGCCGGTCGGAGACGACTCGCCCGACCTGTTCCGCCTCCTGCGCGCCGGCGACATCCTCGTCCATCATCCGTACGACTCGTTCGCGACGTCGGTCGAGGCGTTCGTGAACCAGGCGTCGCGTGACCCGAACGTGCTGGCAATCAAGCAGACCATCTACCGGACCGCGGGAACGGACAGCGCGATCGTGCGCTCACTCGTCGACGCGGCGCGCCAAGGAAAGGAAGTGGTCGCCCTCGTCGAGCTCAAGGCGCGCTTCGACGAGCGGGCGAACATCGAACGGGCCCGCGTCCTGGAGGAGGCGGGCGTCCACGTCGTCTACGGGCTGGTCGGCCTCAAGACGCACGCCAAGATCCTCCTCGTGGTCCGCCAGGAGGCCGACGGCATCCGGCGCTACTGCCACGTCGGGACCGGCAACTACAACTCGCAGACCGCGACGCTCTATGAGGACATCGGGCTGCTGTCGGCGGATCCCGCGTTGGGCGCCGACCTCGCGGAGCTCTTCAATCACCTCACCGGGTACAGCCGCTCCGTGCGGTACCGCCGCCTCCTCGTCGCCCCCGAGAACCTGCGCCCGGCGCTGCGGGACCAGATCCGGGCCCAAGCCGCCCTGGGCGAGCGGGGCCGGATCGTGCTCAAGACCAACGCGCTCGTGGACTCGGAGCTGATCGACGAGCTGTACACGGCGTCGCACGCCGGCACCGACATCGACCTCATCGTGCGCGGCATCTGCTGCTTGCGGCCCCAGGCTCCGGGACTATCCGAGAACATCCGGGTCCGGTCGATCGTGGGCGGCTTCCTGGAGCACTCGCGTATCTACCGTTTCGGTGCCGACGCGGCCCGAGCCGAGTACCTCATCGGCTCGGCCGACTTCATGCCCCGCAACCTCGACCGGCGCGTCGAGGCGCTGTGCCCGGTCGACGCGCCAGCCCTGCGGGCCCGCCTCGACGAGCTCCTCCGGGTCTGCCTCGCCGACGACGTGCTGGCCTGGGAGCTCGGCGCCGACGGCGTGTGGCGCCGGGTCGAGTCACTCTCCGGTCTCGACGGTCAGGCCCGCCTCCGGGAGCTCGCCGTCGAGCGCGCCCGGTCCTAGACGTGACGATCGTCGAGCGCGAGCTGAAGCTGGCCGCGCCGTCGGCGACCGTCCTGCCGCCGCTCTCCGACCCGCTGGCGGGCGTGGTCGCCGAGCCGGCCGGGACCCGGCATCTGCTCGCCTCGTACTTCGACACCGACGACCTGCGCCTGACCCGCGCCGGGGCTTCACTGCGCCACCGTGACGACGAGGGCTGGGCGGTGAAGCTGCCCGGGGGCGCCACCCGGTCGGGTCGCCTCGACCGTGCCACGTACGCGTTCCCTGGCGAGCCGGGGGCGCCACCCCCCGAGGCGCTCGACCTGGTCCGGGCGTTGACCCGCCGAGCGCCGGTCGGTCTCGTCGCCCGGCTGCGCACCACCCGGCGGGCGGTGCAGCTGCGGACCACCGCGGGCGACCCCATCGGCGAGGTGGTCGACGACGACGTCACCGTGCTGGGCGACGGCGCGCCGGTGCGCGGGTTTCGGGAGCTCGAGTTCGAACTGGCGGACGGCGCGCCCGAGGCGCAGGTGACGGCCATCGTGGCGCGCCTGCGCGCCGCCGGCGCCGGGCCACCCGACCCGACCCCCAAGATCGTGCGGGCCCTCGCCCCTCGGGCGGCCGAGCCACCCGATGTCGGCCCGCCCGACCACCCGCCGGTGAGCGCGGGCGACGTCGTGCGCGCCGCGCTGGCGGACGCCCTGGCTCGCCTCATCGCCCACGACCCGGGGATGCGCCGCGGCGACGACCCCGAAGACGTGCACCAGGCCCGCGTCGCGACCCGCCGGCTTCGCTCACACCTGCGGAGCTTCGCCCCACTCCTGGACGCGCCGACCGACGACGTGCGCGACGAGCTGCGCTGGCTCGCCGACACCCTCGGCCAGGTCCGCGACGCCGACGTGCTGCTCGAGCGACTCGAGGCCCGCCTCCCGGACCTTCCGCCCGAGGACCGCGCGCCGGCCGACCGGCTCTTGGACCGACTCCGGACCCAGCAGTGCCGGGGGCGCGAGCAGCTCCTCGTCGGGTTGCGCAGCGACCGCTACGCCGCGCTGCTCGACCGCCTCGTCGAGGTCGCCCGCGTGGCCGACCTGGGCGCCGCGGCGGGCGGCGAGTCCGACGACGCCGACCAGGCCGCGCTGCGGGCCGTCGTGCGCCCCGCCTGGGAACACTTGCGCGACGCCGTCGCGACCCTCGGTGACCCCCCCACCGACGGCGAGCTCCACGCGGTTCGCCGCCACGCGAAGCGGGCCCGCTACGCGGCCGAAGCGGTCGAGCCGGCGTTCGGCAAGCCGGCCCGGGAGTTCGTCCGGGCGGTGACCGCGGTCCAGACGGTGCTCGGCGAGCATCAGGACGCGGTGATCGCCGCCCAGTGGTTGCGTGACGCCGCGACGCGCGGCCCCGACGAGCGGGCCGCGTTCGCCGCCGGCGAGCTCGCGGCGGCCGAGCGTGGGTACGCACACGCGGCGCGAGACGCCTTCCCCGCCGCGTGGCGCGACGCCAGCCGCAAGTCGCAGCGCCGCTGGCTGTGAGCCACTCGAAACCCGGACCCGAGCGCGTCGCCGAGGTGCGCGCCGCCGGCGGGGTGGTGTGGCGACGAGCCCGGCGCCCCGCCCTCCACCGCGCCGCCCACGAGGTGCTGCTCGTGCACCGGCCCCGCTACGACGACTGGAGCTTCCCGAAAGGCAAGCTCGACGGCGACGAGGGAGACGAGGACGCCGCCTACCGGGAGGTCCTCGAGGAGACCGGGCTGCGCTGCCGCCTCGGCGCCAGCCTCGGCGAGGTCTGCTACGTCGACCGGCGGGGCCGGGCGAAGGTCGTCCGCTACTGGCTGATGGAGCCCGAGCCGCGGCCAAGTTCGGGCGGGTTCGTCCCCAACGCCGAGGTCGACGAGGTCCGCTGGCTCGAACCGGCCGCCGCTGCCAGACTGCTCACCTACCGGCACGACCGGGACCTGCTGGAACGACTGCCGCGACTCCCACGACGAGGCTCTCGATGACCGTGAGCGCATCGACATCGGTCTTCCTCATTCGCCACGCGAAAGCCGGGAGCCGCAGTGGCTTCGACGGACCCGACGATCAGCGTCCGTTGAGCAAGGCCGGGCACCGCCAAGCCGACGGGATCGCCGGCCTGCTCGGCGACCGCGGCGTGGCCCGGATCCTGAGCAGCCCGTTCGTGCGGTGCCGCCAGACCGTCGAGCCGCTCGGGGAGCGCCTCCACCTCCCGGTGGAGCCCTCCGACTCGCTCGCCGAGGGGGCGCCGCTCACCGAGGCGCTGCGCCTGGTCGAGAAGGTCGCCGACGAGGTGGTGGTGCTCTGCACCCACGGCGACGTGGTCGAGGAGCTGCTCGGGCATTTCCGGCGCACCGGGATCGTCAACGGCGACGCCCGGCTCGAGAAGGGCTCAACGTGGGTCCTGCATCTCGAGGAGGGCGAGGTCACCGGCGCGGAGTACGTCGCACCGCCGGCCTGACCGGCCCGGCGGAGGTGAACGTTGCGGGGCCTGATGGTGGACCCCGACCCCGACCCCGATGAACCCTTGGGGACCGCCCTTGGCTGGGTGGGGGAGGGGCACAGAATGGGGTTCGTGCGCACCTCCTCGATGAGCCTCCGGCTCCGCGACTCGGCGGAGCTGCTCGCAACGCTGGCGGGCGGCGCCGACGTCGGCGACGACGAGGCGGTCGATCTCCTCGCCCACGCGTTGCAGTGCGCCGCGATCCTGGAGGCCGTCGCGCCCGGCGACCGGGAGCTGCAGGTCGCGGGGCTCGTCCACGACATCGGCACGATCCTGGCGCCGAATCGGCCCGAGGCCCACGCCCGGGTGGGGGCCACCGCGGTGCGGGGCCTGCTCGGCCCCCGCGCGGCCCACCTCGTCCGCCTCCACGACCAGGCCAAGCGCTACCTCGTGACCACCGACCCCGGCTACCGCCACCAGCTCAGCGCGCGCAGCCTCGAGACGCTGCGCCTCCAAGGCGGCCTGCTCGACCCCGACGAACGAGCCGCGCTCGACGCTGACCCCGACCTCGGGGCGGGCTTGACCCTGCGCCGCGCCGACGACGACGCCAAACGGCCCGGCACGGTCGTGCCGGACCTCGGGCACTGGCAGGGCGTCCTCGACCAGCTCGCCCGCTCCGCCGCCTGAGCGTGCCCTCACGCCCCGCAGAGGGCCGGGAACTCGGCGACCGAGTCGAGGAGGTGCGTGTGCGGCGCGGCCCCGAGCTCGGCGCGGCCGTGCGCGCCGGTGAGCACCCCGGCCACGACCGAGGCGCCGGCCCGGGTGCCGGCGAGGAGGTCGTTGGCGGTGTCGCCGACCACCGCGACGGCCCGCACGTCGTCGACCTCGAGGGCCAGCACCGCGGCGAGGACCAGGTCTGGATAGGGCCGACCTCGGACCCCCGGTCCGGGCGACAGCGCGAGGTCGACCCGGTCGCGCCAGCCCAGCGCGTCGAGCAGCGCGTCGCGGGTCCGCTCCGAGAACCCGGTGCTGAGACACACCAGGACCCCCGCGGCGCGCAGTGCGGCGAGCGCCTCGGGCGCACCCTCGATCGGGTGCAACGCGCCGGCCGCGACCCCCGCGCCGTAGGCCGCTTCGAACGCGACGTTGGCCTGTCGGGCCCGCGCGTCGTCGCCGAGCAGCTCGCGGAACACCTCGAGCTTCGACCGCCCCATCGCGGCCCGCAGGGCACCGAGCCGCTCGGCGTAGCCGTCGGTGCCGGGCCCCGCGCCGACGTCGCGCAACGCGTCGACGAACGCCGCTTCGACCATGCCGTCGTCGCGCACCGTGGTCCCGGCCAAGTCGAGCACGGCGAGGCGGATCTCACTCATCCCGACCCGACCCGAGCCGTGGAGCCCGCGCCGTGACGGACCTCACCAGACCAGCGGCTACGGTCCGCCGAATGCGGATCCTGGTGACGAACGACGACGGCGTCGAGGCGCCGGGACTGCGGGCCCTGGCCCACGCGCTCGTCGACGCCGGCCACGACGTCATGGTGGTCGCACCCGACGGTGAGCGCAGCGGCGCCGGCGCCGGGATCGGCCGCCTCCACCGGTCGGGACCCATCGGGTGGACCCGCGTCGAGTGGCCCGAGCTGCCCGGCGTCGCCGTGCACGCGCTGGCCACGCTGCCCGCGGCGGCCGTCTACGCGGGCGCCCTGGGTGGGCTCGGCCCGCCACCCGACCTCGTGGCGTCGGGCGTGAACCGGGGGTTGAACACCGGGCATCTCGTGTTGCACTCCGGCACGGTAGGCGCGGCGCTCACTGCCGCGGTGCTCGGCCTGCCCGCGGTGGCGGTGAGCGTCGGATGGGGCGACGACGAGCACTGGGACACCGCGGCGGCCTTGGCCGCCGACGCGGTGCCGTGGCTGGCTGGCGCGCCGGGGCGGGTCCTCAACCTCAACGCGCCGAACGTCCCCCTGGCCAAGGTCCGCGGCGTGCGAGCCGCCCGCCTGGCCCCGTTCGCCGAGCGCTGGACCACCGAGACGTCGGCCGGGGAAGTCGTGTTGGGCTACGACGGC
>Ga0182024_10006343_pt1 | contig 26019 bp, 14 predicted proteins | sample P32metaG_FD_120480 | JGI IMG/M metagenome (GOLD analysis project Ga0182024, IMG submission 120480) | Permafrost microbial communities from Stordalen Mire, Sweden - P3-2 metaG (Illumina Assembly) | ecosystem: Environmental > Terrestrial > Soil > Wetlands > Permafrost | place: Sweden: Stordalen... | reverse complement strand
CTGATTTAGGTGACTAACGTTGGATGCCGCAGAGCTCAGGGCGGTTTGCGTGTTTTCGCGCGAGATTCTTGCGACTGCTGGGGTTTCCCAGGGAGTATCAAGTCTTTTTACAAATTATCGAGAAAAAAGCGGGTTACCCGCTCCATCAATAGCCGCCGCGCAGGGCCGTCACTGACCCCGTGACCCCGTCCCGGAAAGGGCATCACTTCGACATATTTTCCGTTCTCTATCAGCTCGTTGATCAGCGCAAGGGTGTTAGCGAAATGCACGTTGTCATCACCCGTGCCATGCGCGATCAACAATTTTCCACGAAATTGTTTGACCTTATCAATCGGAGAGGATTCCTTGTAATAATCTTCGTTCTGCGGTGGCAGTCCCAAGTAGCGTTCGGTGTAAATCGAATCGTAATAATGCCAGTCGGTCACCGGGCCGCCGGCAAAACCGGCCTTGAAGTCGTTCCAATCTTCAAACATGGCGTGCAGCGTCATGTGTCCGCCATAACTCCAGCCCCAAATGCCCATGCGATTAGTATCGACATAAGGCAGCGACTTTAAATAGGCGGCGCCGTCGCGCTGGTCAGACAATTCCTGCGCACCGAGCCGGAAATGAATGGGCTCCTCAAAAAGGTGGCCACGCCCCGCCGAGCCGCGATTATCGAGCGCAAAAATAATGTAACCGTTCTGGGCCATCAGCTGATGCCACAGAAAAGTCGACCGCTCCCATTCATTCATCACCACCTGCACGTGTGGGCCGCCGTAGGTATAAACCAGCACAGGGTATTTGCGGTGCGCATCAAAATCCGGAGGCTTGATCATCCAGCCGTTGAGCATCACTCCGTCATGCGTTTTAACCTGGAGAAATTCCACCGGAGAAAGCTGATAGTTCGCGAGTTCCGCAACTTTATTTTCGTTGAGGACCGCGATGCGCGAACCATCCGGCCGCAGTAAATCCTGACGCGGAGGATTCATGGCGTTTGAATAGGTATCGATAAATGCACTTGCGGACGTTGTTACATTGCTCGCCATATTGAGGCCCGGCGGGCTACCTGCGTTGGGCGCGAAGTTCACGGCATGTGTTCCCGCTTCTTTCGTAATGCGCGCAAATCCGGAGCCGTCGAGACCGACGCGATAAACGTGGCGCTCGGTGGGAGATTTTTCCGTGGCCGTGAAATAAATCAAACCGGCTTTCTCGTCCACAGCATCAATGGCCGAAACTTCCCAGTCGCCTTTGGTTAGCTGCGCAAGCTCCTTCCCTTCCAGATTGTAGAGATAGATGTGACGAAAACCGGATCGTTCGCTGGACCACAGAAAGCGATTTCCGTCTTGCAAAAATCTGAGATCATCGCTGACATTTATCCAATATTGATCTTTCTCCGTGAGCGCCACACGCGACGCACCAGTAGTCGTGTCCGCAATCAGCAGGTCCAAATTCGTCTGTGCGCGATTCAAGCGTTGTATGGCCACATGCTTCGAATCTGGCAGCCAATTCACCCGCGGGATGTACTGATCGGTTTCCGAGCCGGTGTCCATCTGCTTCGCCTTCCCGCCACTCACAGGCGCTACGAACACGCGGACTACCGGATTGGCGCCGCCGGCGGGCGGATAACGCTCCATTTCTGCCTTGCCGTCGAACGACGCGAAATCCACCAGCGGATATTGCGCCACTTTGCGCTCATCCATTTCCAGATACGCGATAGCTGAAGAATCTGGTGCCCACCAGTAAGCCGTCTTGATGTCCAACTCTTCCGGATACACCCAGTCCAGCTCACCTTTGCGGATTTCTTCGATTCCATCGCGGGTAATCGGCTGCTCTTGGCCGTCGGCAATATTTACGAGCCAGAGATTGTGGTCGCGAACGAAACTGACAAACTTGCCGTCCGGCGAAATTTTGGGATCGGCCAAATTTGCTTTACCAGAAACCAAGTTTCGCGGCGCTTTTGACTTCAATGCAAACCATACCAGCGCGTTTGGTCCCTGAAATAAAAGCGCCGTTCCGTCAGGAGCCCATTGATAATCGGCGGGCGCGTGCCGGCCAAGGCCGGTCGCCTGCGTGGGAGCAGACGAGTTTTCCGGCAGCATGGACGCCAGGAGTTCGCCGGATACGAGCACTTTGCGGTCACCTGATATGGCGTCCACGATCCAGAGATCCGCATTTTTTTCCTTCTTGTGCTTGCCCTGGTGCTCATTTTCAACGCCGTCTCCGGCGCCGTCTTCCGCTCGTTTTGTTTCGAGGAAAGTGATCTGTTTTCCATCGGGGGTCCACGTTATTCCGCGAAGGGTATGGCCGCTTAGGTTAGGTTCGGAATAAATGCGCTCCACGGTCAGCTTTTTAGCGGGCTGGGACGTATCGTTAGTTTGGGCGCACGTGGCCCCGGCAAAAATCAGTAACAACACTATGGCGCGGCAAGAAACAAACGGACGACGACTAACGGTTCGTGAAGACATACGCTCCTACTTGACGGAAAATTTATAGATCGTGGTGGAGTGAAATTCTTTGCCGGGCGCGAGCGTTGTGGTTGGAAAATCCGGATGATTCGGTGAATCCGGAAAGTGCTGCGTCTCCAGGCACACTGCAAAACGGGGTTCGTAGATTTTGCCTCCCTTGCCAGGAGGGGTGCCGCCCAAAAAGTTGCCGGTGTAGACCTGGATTCCCGGCTCAGTGGTCCAAGCTTCCACGACACGGCCAGTCGTCGGTTCATAAAGAATCGCTGCCAGACTCGGCTCCGCCTTCATGCCGGCATCGAGTACCCAGTTGTGATCGTAGCCGTGGCCAAGTTTTAGTTGTGCATCATCTTGCTCGATGCGCGCGCCGATGGCGGTGGCTTTCCCGAAATCAAACGGTGTACCGGCAACAGGACGGAGCTCACCTGTTGGGATCATTCCCGCATCAACAGGAGTAAAGCGGCTGGCCTTTAAGGTGAGCTGGTGGTCAAGAATGTTGCCCGACTCTTTCAGATTAAAATAAGAATGATTGGTGAGATTCAGCACGGTTTTTTTATCGGTAGTCGCGGTGTATTCAATTTTCAGCTCATTGGCGTCCGTGAGAGTAAAGAGCACGGTCACCGATAAATTGCCGGGGAAATTTTCCTCGTCGTCCTTGCTTAAATAATGAATTTTTAACGAGGGGCCGGCTTTTCCTGTGCCGGGCTGCGCATCCCACAGCACCTTATTGAATCCGCCGTGGAGATGATTTTCGCCGTTATTTTTTTCCAGGGTATATTCTTTTCCGTCCAGCGAAAACTTTGCCCCGCCAATACGATTGGCGTAACGTCCGACTGTCGCCCCGAAGGATGCGGTGCCTTCCTGATATCCTGCCAGGGTGTCGTAGCCCAGGACCACGTCGCCGATTTTTCCGTTGCGATCGGGGACCTTGATGGAAACTACCGTGCCGCCGAAGTCGCTGATGATCACCTGCATGCCGGATTTATTCGATAGCGTATACAGGTGCGCTTCCCGGCCGTCTTTCGTCTTCCCGAACACGCTAGTCTTCACTCCAGGAGTTGGCGATTGTGCCGCGGCTCGCCCGTCACCAATTGTTAATCCCATCAACAGTAACATGCAGATTCCAATTCTCATTTGCCCTCTCCTGAATGCCCGATACGTCGTTCCGTCATTTTCGATCTAAAAGTGCCCTCAACGTTGTACGCCACTACAAGATTCTTTTCCACGTGTAGCGACAAAAACTTTTTCTAGAGTCAAGCAGGATCGGGAATCAGTTCGATCCGTCCGAGCAAAAAAACATAACCGACGATGCCGATCAATAAAAACAACGTTGCCGCGGCAAAAGCCCACGCGAAGGAACGCGTAACGGAAGCCACATAGGCAGTGATGATCGGAGCCGCAATAGCCGACAACTGATTTCCAAAATTGAGAATTCCGCCGAGTCTTCCAACGCTGCCCGTCGGCGCAATCAACGACGGAATAGACCAACCGACCGGCGCGGCCGCCGCCAGCCCGCCGATGGAAATGCTAATCCAAAATATTGCTGCCGTCGGGGTGCGCGCGACCGCCGCGCCCAAAATGCCAAGTCCAAGCGCCGTCCCGAGCACCAGCACAATTTGCCGCACACGTGACGAGTCAAACCCACGCCGAATTAACTCATTCACCATCCAGCCGCCGATTATGAAATCGGTAAGCGCAGCGAAAATCCACGGAACGCTCGAGTACAACACCGAATCGCGTAGATTCACATGCTGCGCGGTAGACAAATAGCTCGGTAGCCAGGTCAGTAGCAAATAAAACGTGTAGTTGTAGGCCGCGGAGCCCAACACCAAGCCAACCACTTTACGCTGGCTCAACAAATATAAAATTGACGCTCCTTTGCCGATGGTGGCCACGTTTTCCGGCTGCGCGCCTCCTCGCACGATGAATTGGCGTTCGGCGTCGGAAAGCTTTTTGTCTTCGCTGGGGTTTCTGTACAGCCAGTAAAACAACGCCAAATAGACGAGACTAGTCAGTGCCGTGGCGGCGAAACTCCAGCGCCAGCCAAAGTGCAATAAAAAAATCCCCACGATGGGCACTCCAAGCGCGGGCCCCAGCTTGGCCGCGGAGTCAAAAAAAGCTGTGGCCAAACTTCGCTCACGATCCGGAAACCAATAGCCCACCGCCTTGGAATTTCCCGGGAACGTCGGCGCTTCGCCAATACCCAACAAGAGGCGCGCCACAAAAAAACTTCCAATGCCCGACGCCGCGGCCGAGCAGAACGACGCTACGCTCCACAAAAGCGTGCTAATACAACCGACTTTGCGCACGCCAAAACGATCAAGCAATACGCCGGACGGAAGTTGCATCGCCGCATAGGTCCAGCTGTAAGCGCTCAGTAAATATCCAAACATGATGGTGCTTACGCCAAACGCGTCGTGCAACGCCTGCTGCGAGACTGAAATATTGACGCGGTCGAGATAATTCACGAACACGCCGAAGCCCAGTAACGAAGCAATCAGCCAGCGCCGCCGAGGAACGGGCAGGCGGTCTGCATTTTGATCCAGATGTGATCGATCCGCGCTCAATTCGTTTTTCGAGTTCAGGTGAACCGGCGTAAAACAAGGAGACAAAAGTCTACCTGTAACTAAACTAAAGTGGTAATGTCTGCGCCTCGGAGGGAATTTTGATACGAATGAGAAACAACTTCGGCCGTTTTCTGGCTTTTTTCTTATGGGTTTTAATGGCCATGCCCGGCGTTATTATGGCGCAGCAGACGACGGACCCGAAGGTTGACCCTCCTCGTGCCGGCGTGAACGGTGTAGGGAAGCCGCAATGCGTTTATTGCCCTGAATCCGAGAAGACGCCTAAGCCCAAGTTCTCAGGCGTGGTGTTGCTTGACGTCACAGTCATGACAGACGGCAAAGTCACCGACCCAGTCGTGGTGAAAGGCCCAGGTATGGGTCTTAATGAAAAAGCTTTGGAATTGGTGCGAACCTGGAAACTGAAACCGGCTCGTGGGCCGGATGGCAAACCAGTAAAGTGCCGCGTACGAGTCGAAGTGACTTTTCACGCAGAGTCCGCAAGCTGAAAGGTCTCTATGACCTACTGATTGAACCACTTCTGTGCTTTGGGGATTGAAAATTCGCCCCCCAAACGCGGGACTTCTCAGTGCGTTCAGCGATCAGCCAATCGGCGGCACTTCAAATGGGGCGCGATAATTTCGCTTTAAATATTGATCGGCTTTGCTGTCGCTGACGAACTTCTCGCTGGGCCCGTCGAATTGCAATTCCCTGCCCTCGCGGTAGGCAATGTTGCACAAGTGGCAGAGCGCCGTCGACAGATGCCCCTCTTCTATGTCGGCGTTCAATTCCGCGCGGTTACGGGAACGCAAAACTTTAATGAAATTTTCGAAGTGGTTTTGATCTCCGGTTCCTGTGGGATTCGAGGGATCAGCGGCGTCTTTCCCGTTCATGGATGGACCGGGATCGTTTTTCCTGCCGAAATAAGTTTCCCAGTCGGAGCCGTCCAGGTGCATCCATCCTTTTGTTCCATAAAAGAGATTGCCTATTTTGATCTCGTCTTCGCCGTTGGTGTACAAACCGCGCACTTCAAATTGAATGATTTTGCCGTCGCGATATTTCAGAGTGGCGTTTTGCATGTTGGGGGTTTCTTGATCGTCGTCAAAAGCAAACTTCCCGCCGCCGCAAAAAATTTTGTCGGGATATTCAGATTTGTTCAGGCCCCAGCGCGCGATATCCATCTGATGAGGTCCCTGATTACCCAGATCGGCGCAGCCGTAGTCCCAGAACCAATGCCAGTTGTAGTGAAAGCGATTTTCGTTGAAGGGCCTGAGCGGCGCCGGTCCAAGCCACAAATCATAATGCACGCCGGCTGGCGCGGTGCTATCCGCTTTGTGGCCGATGGTGTCTCGCGGCTTTAAGCAAAGCCCCTTGGCCATGTAAACCTCGCCGATACCTCCGTCATGCAAAAACTTCATCGCCGCCTGCACGGAAGGATTGCTGCGATTCTGCGTGCCGGCCTCGACCAGCCGGTTATATTTTCTTGCGGCATTCACAATCTGCCGGCCCTCCCAAATCTCGTGCGAGACTGGTTTTTCTACGTAGACGTCCTTGCCCGCCTGGCAAGCCCAAACGGCCGCGAGCGCGTGCCAGTGATCCGGGGTGGCAATCGTGATCGCATCGATATTCTTATCGTCCAGCACGCGACGAAGATCGGTCTCCGTCGCAGGCTTTTGCTGCGTAACTTTGCCGAGTCTGGTTAGCGCCTCTGGAAACAGTCGCTCGTCGATATCGCAGAATGTCGCGATCCTCACGCCCGGAATTTTGCCGAAGCCCTGGTAATGGGCCTGGCCCCGGCTTCTCAATCCAATCACCGCCAGGTTAATCGTGTCGTTCGGACTATGCGCCTTCCCCAGAGCACTAATAAAGGGCGCCGCGATAGCAGCCCCCGCGGTAGTTTTGACGAACTCGCGGCGATTAATCGTTTCCATTTCCATTCACTCCCTTTTTTGCAAACAAGTCCTGCAGCATCCTAATCTCATACCTCGCGTAGTCCAACGGTCAAGGAGCTCGGCGCTAAGCGACAACATAATACACTTTGAAACGAAGTCAGGCGGAAGCAAAGGTTTCAGATTCGGTCACAAAAGTCATCGTGAGTGGACGGGGCCGATGAAAGCGAGCAGAACCTGTGCCGCAACTAAACAGGAAATTGCCTATCCAAAAATATTTTTATTGAGGAAGTCGTTCCGGAATTTGCCATGTGGATCATACTTTTTGGTCAGCTCAATAAAGTCCGGCAATTTCTCGTAACTCGCCTTCAATCGTTCCGGGGAGACGGTGAAAAGCTTTCCCCAATGGGGGCGGGCGTGAAATGGCGCAAGCTCGCGTTCGATGACCGGCAGGAGCTGGCTGACGGCAGGCCAATCGGGTTTGAGGGTGAAATGGATGGTAACGGATGGCTGCTTGTAGCAGGGGCTCATCCAAAGATCATCGGCGGCGATGGTTCTGATCTCCGAAATCAGTAAATGAGGAGTCACCTGGTCGCGCAGCCGTTCGATCGCGAGAATGGCTTCGATGGCATGACGCCGGGGGACGAAATATTCGGCCTGGAGTTCGTTCCCAGCGCTGGGGGTAAATCCCATGCGAAAGTGCGGCAAACGCTCATACCAGGCACCGGGCACGCCCATTTGTTCCGTGCAGTTCTCCGCGGAAAGTTCGGCGATCGGGTGAAGATTCCTGGTCGCCAACTTGGCCCCAAAGAAATCGGGAGTCGCGTTAAAAGATTGCCCGGCTTCCACGCGGCTCTTGATCCAGACCTCATTGACGCGCTTCTTTTGCCAGTCGGTAAAAAGACTGACGCTATAACCGCTTGCTTCAATCGCGTCGAAGTGCTCTTGCAACTCGCTGAGCGGAAGGTTTTCGTAGACATATTGCTTGACCATGAAGGTGGGCAGCAGGTCCAGCGTGATTTTCGTAACTACACCAAGCGCTCCCAATCCAACGACAGCCCCTGAAAATCCTTCGCCATCTTGTTTGCGCGACAGCTTCACGATGTCACCTGAAGCGGTGATCATTTCGAGGGCCGAGACAGAGGTAGCCAAGTTGCCGTTCTTCTCACCGGATCCGTGGGTAGCGGTGGCGCAGGCGCCGGCAACGGAGATGTGCGGCAGAGACGCCAGGTTGTGCAAGGCAAACCCTTTTTCATGGAGGCAAGGAGAGAGCTGGCCATAGCTCATGTTCGCGGGAATCGTTACCGTCCTCGCCTGAGCATCGAGCGATAGCACCTTATCCATGGGGCGCAGCGAGAGAAATTCATCCGTGCTATCCGCGATGTGATTGAAGCAGTGGCGCGTGCCGAGCACTTTGAGCCGCGCGTGCTTTCTGACAAATTCCTGAGCCTGCTCCACTGAGGTTGCAGAATAGAGGTGGTCGGTGCCGTACTCGACGTTGCCCGCCCAATTTTTTAATTTTTCCGCTCCGGCCCACGCCAGAAGAGGAGAGATACTTGGCATCGACACCGCTGCGGAAATGAGTTTGAGGAAAGCTCGCTTATTCATAGTGGCAGAGACTCCTTAGCGTTAATGGAGTCGTTGATTCTCGCTTCGTTCAGATTATAAGCTTCGACGTCCGCTTACAGCACAGGGGCGGTAGCGACACCGACATATTTGTCTGCGCCGCCGTAGTAAAACAGCCAGCGCTTGCCGTCGCGAACCGCTCCTTCCACGAATACTACATTCGGAACCTGGCCCACTTTTTCCCATTCTTGCTCCGGGCCAAATACGGGCTGATCAGAACGCGCTAGAACTTTGGTCGGATCTTTCTTGTCAAACAGCGCCCAACCGGTGGAATAAACCAGATTGTCAGCCGCGCCGTTGTAAATCAAAAATATGCCTTCCTTTGTGATTACCGGCGGCGGGCCCGGCTCTACGACTTGCGAATCGAACGATCCGGGACGGCTGGCCAGGATGGGATGGTCCAGTGCTTCAGTCCAGTGCAGCAAATCTTCAGAGGACGCCACGCCCATCTGGCTGTCTTTACCTTTGGCGTCGGCCAGATAATACATCCAATACTTGCCATTGATTTTTTCCGGCACCATCGCGCCGGACTTGGTCCACTTCACATTCCACTTGCCCTTGTATGCAGGAATGATGATGCCTTGGCGCTCCCAATGAAGCAGATCATTGGACGTCGCAAGACAGAGTTGGGCATCTTTCTTGTCAGCAGCCACGCCGTCGACGTTGTTGTAACCCGTATAGGTCAAATAATACGTATCGCCAAATTTTTGCAACCTGGGATCTTCCACGCCACCGCCCTTCTCATAGGGCGCTTCTGCAGTCATTACCGGAGTTGGCCGGCGGTTGAAGTGAATTCCGTCTTCGCTGGTGGCGTATCCCAGTGAGGAAGTGCCTTGATGATCCTGCGCGCGATAAAGCATCACGAAGTGGCCGTCCTTTTTTACCACCGAGGGGTTAAACGTACCGGCCGATTCGAATCCGTTCCCTTGCGGCGAAAGGATGGGCTGGGGAGCAAGGCGAATCCATTTTCCAAATGGCGGGGCGAAGGCGACCGCTGCGCCAACTGCAAGGAAAATTAGTGCTACGCCGGCGGCAATCGACGTTCGTAGCGAGTTGGCTGCAAAATATCTAAGTTTCACCATTTAGTAGAATTCCTTTCGTTAAAACCCCGGAAATTCCAGAACTTTGTCTTGCACGCAAAAAAACCGAATCGTGTATCAGAATTCAGCTTGCAATTGCAGGAAGGACCGCCCCGCAATCTGAAAAGTCCCACCGATAGACTTGCCATTGGCAGTCAAGCGCGCGGTTCGCTCTCGCGCGGCTGGAATAGTGATGGACGCGGACCGGCCAGCAGGCGTGGGATTGAACAAGATGAAATTCAATTTTTGCGATGGGAACGCCTTGGCATCGGTAATGTCCAACAAGTCCAGATTCACAAGCATCAATTCGCGGTCATCCACTTTTCCTAAGGCTTCAAACATCAAGTACAGCCAAATCGATTCGCCGGCGCCGTAAATTTCCTTACCTACATTGCCGGTTTGACCGCCAAGCTCGAGAGTGCCCAGATTTTCAAATGGGATAAAAGGCGTCGATGCTTTTTCAGGGACACCAGAGCAATTCTGGAAAAAATAAAAATTGTTGCGGCGCTGTTGGTCCATGAAACGCAAAAGCCCTTCAAACACGATGCCGCGTTTCATAATGCCGGTCCAAGGGAGGATGGCTTCGACGTTTTCCTTGAACGCGGGATAGAGAATGGAGGCCGCGGCCTGAACCATTCCACGTATTTCGTGTGATTTTTGGCTGGGATCAGAAAACCAATAAAACATGCGCAGTTCCTCGTACAGCAGGTACTTGCACTCCGTCTGCATGCCGAGTTCGGCGGCTGCCAGCGCACCATAGGCCAGTTCCTGCGGCTCGTGAAAGAGCCTGTCGGCGGGCACGGTGTACAAAACGCGAACCGCGCGGCGCGCCTCTTCCAGGTAATGATCGTCACCGGTTAATTTGTGCGCCAGAATTGCTGCCCATGCATACAAGCCGCCGATGGCGTAGTTTGTGCCGGCTCCCTCCGCGCGAAGTGTGGCGACCTGGTAATAAATGGGGAAGAGATAGTCATATTGCTGAGCCATTTTCTGCGCGGCGCCGAAGGCGGCGAGAAAATGATCGGTGAGTTCTTTCGACCCTGATAGAGAACCAATCATTGGATACTTGACGAGCCCGTTTTCGAACGGGTACCAGGAGTCGGCTCGCTCATCGGCCGGGCGCTTGAAATCATTGCTAATGCTGCGAGTCGCCGGATTATAGAAACCGGGGAGATCGCTCAGAAGATCGTGGCATTCGAGTTCGAAACTGGGAGAAGGATGCAGCCGCAGATAAAGGAGTGAGGGCCAGAGCACATCCGCAAGGGTCATCAGTTCAAAGTTGTCACCGGATTGCTTCCAGATCTGCGAGCTTTCCTTGACGTAGGCGCGCAAACCGCGATGGCCGGCGGCTTCCGCGACAGTGGCGTCGTTATCCTGCAGATCACGGACGGTGCCGGCGGCAAACTCCGACCAGCTAGTCGCACATGCCGGCCAGGAAAGTTTTTCTTCAAAGAGCGGGAGAAGCGCTTCCATCCAGCGACTGACTGCTTCCTGCTCGGTGATGAGGCGCGTGAGCGGCCGTTGCAGCAAGCAGTAACTGAAATTGATTTCGCCGGCGGGCAGAACATTTCCCGTCGCCTGATCGGCTATTAAGCCAATGCCCTGCCGCTGGGTGCCGTCTTTTTCGAATCGAGAAATGCTGGAGCAGCGGTAAACGAGGAAGCGCGGCAAATTTTCAGCAGACATCCAGGCTATGTCGTCCATATCGAAAAACATCATGGTCTCGATGCCGAGATTCTGATCGAGGAGATACACGGCCGGAAGGTCATTGCCTGCGGTTCCGAGGGAATTGCGCGTGGGCTGACTGAGCAGCACGCGTCTCCAGCTGCCTGATTGGCCCTCCATCAACGTGGAATTCGAACTCAACCAGGTAATTATTTGAGGCTCGACTCCGCTTTTTTGCTGGAGCTTAAGTGGCGCGGGCAGCCTGAGCGTTGTTCGAATGCGCAACCACGGAAAGGGCTGTTCACCGGTTAAAGCGCTGACCTCGGCATTCCACTCGTAGCGCAGAGTTTTTCCGTCGAGGGCTTCAGCTTCGGCGCTTCCCTCGCATCGGATGTTGGAGCGGTTGCGTTTTACGCGTTCGGTGATCAGAGGAAACGACACACCGGTAACGAACGGCACACCGGCCAGAGTGGCGGGCTTCCACTCGGAACCAATACGAAGAAAATTCTGGAAGGAAAGCGGCGAGCCAATGGGCGAGATGCGCAGCTGCTGAGTTCCAGCGTCAATATTTAAAGATGCTGAATCGCCTGTGGATTGAGAGTGATCGCCGTCACTGGGCGTAGCAGGGAAAGTAATTCGTTTGTGAAGCGCGGCGCAAGCCGGCGTTGCGCTTGCAGCACTGGCCAGCAGAGTCTTTACAAAAAATCGCCGATTGAGAGCGCTCATGTAGCAAACCTGGAACGAAAATAAGTTGACGCTAGGCCCGGCGAGATGCCGGGCCCGAGCTCTCTCAATACGCGATCTTCAGAGCAAACTGTATGGTTCGGGGACCACTGGCGTTAGTGATAGCGCCGAATCCACACGCAAAATGGACACCTGAACCGCTACATCCCGGTGCTCCAAGCGGAATAAATGGGCTATTCAACTGGGGACTTCCAGACACCGCCTGATAAATATGGCGGTTAAAAATATTGAAAAATTCCGCGCGGAAGTCGACAACAGCCCTCTCACCGAAGAGTCTGGTTTTCTTCCCTAGCGTGAAATCTTCATTACGATTTCCAAAACCCCGTGCGGCGGACAGGGAGCGCGGCTCATTGCCGAAAGTCAGAGGTGCTGGCTCCGCAAATGCAGCGGGATTCCAAAATGGCGTGGTCATGGGGTTGAAATTCGATTTGTTCGTCTCCGGGACTCCAGGAACGATGTTCACGCGAGCAGCTCCCGTGAAATGGCATCCGGCGAACAACACGTCGCCGGCTGTGCCGTTGCATGGACCGTAAACTTCGGTAGGCTGCCCTGAGCTATAGCTCAAGATGGTTGCCGCATACCAACCTCCCAACACGCGGTCGGTAACGCCGCCTTGATTAATCCAGCGCTTTCCGCGTCCCACCGGCAGTTCATAGAAAAAGCTTGCGACCAGAGCTTGCGGTGTATCCAACTCGCTGACCGCTTTTTCCGCCGAACGATTGTAGGAGTTCTGACCAATGAATTCATTGGTGCCGATGAAGCCAGAAACGCCGGGCCCCGAGGAGTCCGCATCCGTGAGATTCTTCGAAACGGTGTAGGAAACCAGGAAGCTTAGACCTGAAGATAAGCGCTTGTTCGCTTGCAACTGCATCGCGTGGTAGGTGGAGTTGCCCGTGCGATCGGGCGTAAAGGAGTTGTCTTCCTGGTTGAAATCACCGTATTGCGGGAACGGTCTTAGAGCCTGGTTGATCTGTCCCGTGAAACCGGGATACGGCAGCGTGACACCGGCAGCTACGGCTGCGGGGCAAGTACCGGCCGCCAGGCACGTAACATTCATAGTCAGATCGTTTCCGAGCGAAAGATAAGAGGGATTCACCTGATTCGGAATAATATTCAACGCCGGGAGATGAGTTCCTTTGGAGCCGACGTAAGCGATGCTCACCATTAAGTTAGACGTGATTTGTCGCTGGATATCAAGATTCCAGGTCTGTATGTCAGCTGGACGCCCACTGTTTGCTGGAACGAGAATCACTCCGTTGCTGCCATTTTGCCCGTCGGGCGTAAAAGGCCCAGACAACGGGAAAATGCGTGTTACGCCGTTATCAATCTGGATTGGACCGCCATTGGTCGGGGTAATGGTCTGCCTGTTAAAAAATCCCAAACCATCCTGGTCAGCATACGATCCTTCTTTGAGCGGTTCGTAGAAAATGCCGTAGCCGCCGCGAATCACGGTCTTATCATCGATGCTGTAAGCGAAGCCGACACGCGGGCCGAACGCCTTGGTGTATATATCCTGCGGACGCGTTTGTCCGTTGCGTCCCGGACCGGTTCCAAAATAAGTGTAGGCTCCAAGGATACCGCCCGCGCCAGGATTTGGAAGGGTGGGATCGACCGCGGAAAAGCGGTCGAAAGCTTCCGAAGCGGGCAGGTCAATGTCATACCGCAAGCCGTAATTCAAAGTGAGGCGAGGCCGAATTTTGAAGGTGTCCTGGGCATAGAGTGAATAATCTTTGTAACGGACGCCACTGAAGTTACCGTAATTCAGCGTCGAGGTATTCACCAATCCAAAGAGCGCGCTGGCCACCGGATTCCCGCCCAGGCCATTCAAGCTGGTCTCCTGGGAATTGAAATCGAATTCACCAGAAGATTGCGTCAGGCGGCGCACATTGAACTGCAGAAACCGCATCTCACCGCCAAACTTCATGTTGTGCTTGCCTTTAACCCAGCTAACGGATTCGTTCAGTTGGAACACATTGTCAGCGAACTGGGAATCGCCGCAGTTATTCAGCAAATTCTCATACGGAGTCCCGGTGAACTTGACGCACGGGAAAGTAGTATCCTGCACGCCTGTGAGTCCGATCTTCTGGGGATAGTTATCGCCAATACCGTTGGAAAGTTCGCCGCGGTAACGCCGGCTGAATCCAAAGAGGATTTGATTTACCAGGGATGGGGTGAAGATGTAATTGTCGCTGATGCGCGCATAGCGGGTGTTCTGCGGGGTCACAGATCCAAAAATCGGACCAAGATTCGAAGTGCCTCCAGTGTTGGTGTTGTCATAGTCAAAACCACCGGAAATTCGGTGTTTTTCGGAAATAATTTGATCGATCTTGACATCAAAAATATCCGCCGTCGTACTGTTAATGCTGGTATCGACAACGTTGTTCGTCAAAGCGCCGTTGGTCGCAGGCAGCAACGCAAAAATATTACTGACCACCTTGCTGGGCGTGAAATTTGGGTCGTTGGTCAGTATGTCGCCGGGAATGGGAGCATGCGTGACCGGGTCGTAGAGTTGGGTTGCCGGAAGCAGAGCGGAAAAGTCACCTTTACGAAACGCCTCATTGGGTACGCTCTGCAGAGAAGTGCCGCCGGTTCGAAAGCGAAACCCCTCATAGTCGAAAAAGAAAAACGTTTTGTCCTTGCCATTATAGAGGTGCGGAATCCGGACCGGCCCGCCAAAGGTAGCTCCGAAATCATTTTGCGTGTTTACCGATTTTCCCACTTCAGCAGTATTGTTAGTCCAGCTGTTCGCGTCCAATGCCTTGTTACGGAAAAAATCATAAACAGAAAAATGCAAATCGTTGGTGCCAGACTTCATCGTAAGGCTTACGATTCCGTCGCCTGACTCGCCATACTCGGGCGAGAAGTTACTTTGCAGCACCTTAAATTCCTGAACGCCTTCCGTCGAAACTCCTTTATTCATCTGCGTGTTGGGTGACACCAGTGATATGGAGACTCCATCAACGAGGAAGTCGGTGGCGTTTTCCTGCCCTCCGTTGACCTTGAAGTCGTCCGTCGAGTTATCCCCCGCATTGTTTCCGACTTTTCCGACGAAGCCCGGAACAAGCGTAATAAACTGCACCGGGTTTCGCACCGTGCCATTAACCTCAAGCGGCAAATTGTCTACCAAGGTTTGCTGAACGGTCGCGCCGATATCGGAAGTAGCCGTTTCAAGCTGGCTGGCGTCGGCAGAGACCGTCACGTTTTCGGAAACACCACCAAGCTGCATTTGGATGTCCAGCGCTACGGTGCTGCCGGTCTGCACGGTTACGCCTTCGCGCACATAATTTTTCATATTGGGCCCTTCGACAGTCACCGAGTAACGACCGGGGGGCAGATTGGCAAGGGAATACAGGCCAGCATCACTGGTCACTGTGGCGACGGACAGTCCGGTATCAAGGTTGCGCCCAGTGACATTGGCGCTGCCGACGGGCGCGCCGCTGGGGTCAGTTACCGTTCCCTGAATGCTGCCATTTGTAGTTTGAGCGGGAAGGCTTGCAGCTGAAAAGAGTGAGAAAAACGCGAGCGTGCACAAAAGTATCTTCAATGGATTCCCCTTGGCTGGTTCTGTCGTGATTTGACTCTGGTGAACGCGGACGCAGAAGTCGCGGAGTTAAATGACCCAGAACCGAGCACCCCAAATATGCCTGCCGCGCCTAGTGGTTTTATACTAGGACGCTATTTGCATGGATACTCGGCCTGTTAAGGGATAAAGGCAAGGGTCTCACACGTGAAATCATTGTGATTCACAAAATACGCGAACGCGAAAACGAATCATCAGACTGAACCTAAGCAAGTTAACTGGGCGCTCAATCTAATCCCAACAGAAACCGAGCGAATCATTTTGGTACGTTACATCGCTAATTCCGGAATAGTCTTAGGCGATTATTGAGGAATTACCCAGGATCCATATCTGCCGTCCGCAGTCCGGCCAGCTCCAGCGCCTGCAGCACAAATGAATTCCAGGCGAAAATCCGGTGGTAACCGTAGTAGGGGTTCGCCGGGTCTGTAGCGATGTATTCCTGGCTGGTCGGGAATTCAGGGGAGATGTTCAACTCAGCCCACAGGCGATTTGCGATGGCCTCTTTCGCAGGCGTCCATCCATGAAGCATGCCGGCTACATATCCGCAGATCTCGATACGCATCCAGGAGCCACCGTTGTAATAAATCCCATCGGCGCCGTGGTTCGCATAAGTGGCAGCGAAGGAATCGCTAATCATAGGGTGCCATTTGTCGTCGAAATAACTCCACTTCTTACCGTCTCCAGGAATTCCAATGAGAATCGGGCGCACGGTGCCTTTCGCTTGAGGAAAGGGACATTCCGCGCGGGGCATCATCACCGGTATGCGATCGAGGTGATTGACCACCATCTCATCGGTAAGAAGTTTGCGGTTGAAGAGCCAAAGAGAAAGATACTCGGGGAAGATTTCGGCGAAACCGATGGCGTCGTCGATGTCGCGCGCCGGGCGAAGAAACTTCTTCCTGGGATCGTAATAGTCCCGATAGAGCTCTTCGGCCCGCGCAAGGCGTGACTCCTGAATTGTTTCACTGACACCCGGAATTTGAAGATCTTTGATCACCCGCAAAGTAACCGCCAATATTCCCTGGTTTTCGCAGATTACCGAAGTACCTTCTGGATAGCAGATGACGTCCAGTTGGCCCATGACGAACTGCGCCCAACATAGTCCGTCGCCGTGTGGATCGTATGTGCTGAGGCAATATTCCGCGGCTTTACGGACTTTATCCACTGGCAACTTGGTGCCAAAGCGCCGTTTGTTTAGCAAAGCCCACATCAGCCACAGAGGAGTGGAGTCATTGGATTTGCGCTCTACGTTGGCCAGGTTGGGTTCCACTAAGGTGTTAATAGCGCCATCCTCTCCCTGATTTTCGGCCCATACATTGAACACGCCCTCATTCAATTCACGGTTATGAATGCCATTCAACGCAAAAAAACTGTCGCGCATATACATTTCCCCGGCGGCCGAATACCAAATACTGGGCGCCAGAATTGGTCGAAAGCTCTCGGGGCTGGCAATCCAACAAAGCATCATCAGATCCGCGTAAACGACCTTCTCCGTGTCTCCTCCTTTGAAGCCCAGGCCGTCCGCGAAATAGATCTGGCTGGCCAGTCGATGGCCTCGAATGGTGTCTTGAACTTTGTCATCCGCAAAAATAAAAACTGTTTTTTCGCTGGCCCGGCCCATTTCCAGCCGGTGATAAGGTTGGCTTCGAGTTGCTATGCGTGCAATTCGCAAACCCTGGATTTCGATTTTTGAAGAATCTGAAGGCGCATCCGCCGTTTTACCTTGCTCTGACGGAGCGACGGAAATGAACAGGGCGCAGCGATTCCCTCGCAATCCCGGCACGAAAACTGTAGTTTTAAAATCATTCCAGGTGTCCCGTGAGGGAGGAACGCCGTCGTTGTACAAGGTAATATCAGTGATCTTGCGCAATTGCTCATCGACATTCCAGATTTCAATCGCTACGGGCACTGGCGAACGATACTGCACGTCCAGCGAGTAAAGTGCTGGGCTCTCGGCCGTAAACGGGACAATGACACCGTTCTCGGAATTCCTCGCGGACAACACCGCAGCGCCGCCAACCGTTTCCAAAGCCGCATCGCCGTGTTTTTTCCAGGAAGAAATATCGGGCAGCGTGATAGTGCGGCCGTTCACATCTTCGGGAAGTTGTTCCAATAGCTCTCCAAAGGTTTGCTGAATAAAAAATTCTCCCTGATCGCGTTGTTCGCGGCGCGCCGCGGAATATAAATTAGCGTCGGGGATGCGCGAGGGCGCCGGTTTAACAGGGCGGCCGTCTCGTCGAACGATTCTCGTCCATTGGTTGCGGTATCCGGAGTCCGTCAGCAGGCCAACGCATAATCCATTCTTGGTGCGGAAGCCGGCCGCCGGAAAATATTCGCGCGACGATTCTCCCAGCCAGTTCAGTTGATCAAAGCTCCAAAATTTGGCCGGTTCCTCCGTAGCCTCCAGGCGGTTACTCAATTGGTAGTGCAGCATAAACATGTCGGACTGCTGCAGCCGGATTTTCTTTCGAATTACGTGAGGTGTCACCACCGCGTACTCCACCTGCGCATACACCGTGGTATTTAAACTTAGTAACTTACATTCGCCGTGAAGGGTGACGTGCGCGGAATTGCCCGTCCACGAGTTGGCCTTCCAGGAGGTGACGCGGTCTTCCACGCTCCGTTCTTCGTTCTGAAAATATGCGGAGAATTCCCCGCCCTTGTTATGGTTCGCGATGGCCCGGCCATCATGGAGAACCGTGACATAAAAGCCTTGTTTGGCATCCCCGGTGACAGAAAGCGAGAGTCCGGGAGCATAGGTTGAGGCGGTCGCCGGCCCAACGATCGCAAATCCAGAAGCCGAGGTGATACCTGCGGCCAAGCCGCCCTTCACCGAATTTTGGATGAAACGACGCCGCGAAAACGTTTTGTGGGCCATTTATTTGTGCGCTTCCTTTGTGAAACTGCTGGGGCAACGGGTTGATTTTTTCTTTTTTAAGATAGGGATTATTATGCGCCGTGACGAAAGGGCCTCACACGTGAAAACGTTGTGATTCACCGAGGTCGGAGGTAGATTAAAAGCCGTCAAGTCCCTCAAAAGTACTGTAAGACAACGAGTTAGGTGCTTGACTTGAGGGGCGCGTGTGTTAGTATTCATGCATTCAATTCCTTAATTGAATGCATCGACACAGCATGGCTTCCGCGCAAACTTCCGTTTCGCCGCCGTTAAACGCCGACGACCTCCTTTCCGACGAGCGTTGGCAGCTCGTACAACGGATCATCTCCAGCCCACCGTTTCAAAAGGGCACGCGATTGCGCGATTTGCTTCAGTACGTCACTGAGCAAACCATTCGCGGCCATGCTCACGAACTTACCGAGCAACACATTGGCAACGCGCTGTTCCACAAGCCATCCGATTACAGTCCTCTGGAAGATAGCTCCGTTCGGGTGCACGCCAGGCAGCTGCGGCTGAAGTTGCACGAATATTTCAACGAAGATGGCCGCAACGAGTCGCTGATACTTGAGATACCTAAGGGCGCTTACGCGCCGGCGTTTAGAAGTGTCACTAAGCCGCCAACTCCACCGCCGGTCGAGGTGACGCCGAAGGTCGCTCCGGTGGCGGTCTGGCCGGGGCGAACGATGGTGCCATGGGCCATTTGCGCGGTGCTGGCGGTCTTGTGCGTCATCCTGGGATACCGGGCAGCGACGAGCGGAGGATTGGCAAGCACGGCGGTGGCCGCCGCTGCTGAGCCATGGCCGTTTTCTCAATTGTTCGACGCGCGGCATCAGACTCTCATTGTGGTGGCCGACAGTAATTATGGTATGTCTCGCATTCTGGCGAGCCAGTCAGGGTCGCTTGATCAATACCTTCGCCGCGATTTTCTTCACAGCGCGAGCGCCAGTAAGGACGGGCCAGCCGATTCGCGGCTGAGCGAGTACATTTCGAATTCTACGTTGACCTCCTTCGCGGACGTTGCCGATGTTGTTTCGCTCTACAAGATGGCCGGGCCATGGCAATCGCAGGTGTCCGTGCGCTATCCGCGGGATCTGCGCATGCGGGATCTCGACCACAACAACTACATTTTCATTGGAAGCCCTGCTTCCAACCCGTGGGTGGCTTTGCTGCAGGACAAGCTGAATTTCCGCGAGAGCGAATCGGTCGTCGGTAAGAGCGTCAAAGTATTCGTCAACCAAAATCCTTTGCCTGGAGAACAGCCCGAATACGAAGGCCTGCGATGGACCGGAACGCAAGGGGAAGACTACGCGACGATTTCGTTGCTGCCCAATGCCACGCACGACGGCAGCGTTTTGGCGCTGCAAGGACTTCAGCAAGAAGGCACGGAAGCCGCGGGCCGTTTTCTTGCCGACGAAGAAAATCGACGCCAGCTGATGAGCGCACTGGGAATTTCCGCTGCTCAAGAAGCTTCGCAAAATATCTGGTTTGAAGCGCTGATCCGATCCCGCACGGTATCGGGAGCGCCAAATTCCACGACGCTCGTTGCGGTGCGCCGCATTCAGTAGCGCTTAGAGCGCGATTTCGGGCTGCCAATCTCCTCGCGCGAACAGCGGAGTGCTTCCATCCATTCGAAGAAAAATCGTGGTATGTCGCGTGGGTTGCCCAAGTAGAATGGACAAATCTCGATTGAGCCTGAATTGTGTAATGCATCATCTATCAGTTTCCGCCACTAAGTTTGCGCGTCGATTACTCGCGCTCGTAGCTCTAGCAGTGGCAGCTTTGAACCTCGCTGCGCAAACCACAACGCAAAAACCCGATTCGGATGCAGAGATTCAGTCGCACTTCGCTGCGGCCCAGCAAGCTCAGCGCCAGAAGGATTACGCGACGGCCGAGAAAGAATACAAAAGTGTGATTGCGCTCGCGCCGGAATTCGCGGAAGTGCACATGAATCTCGGCTTGGTTTACCAGCTGCAGAATCGTTATCCCGAAGCGATGACGGAATTCCGCCGCGCTCTGAAATTACAACCGGCGCTAACGGGCGCGAATTTTTTCCTCGGAGTCGATTACTGCAAAACGGGCGAAGGGCCCAGGGCCGTTCCATATTTGAAGGCAGCGTTGAAAGCATCGCCAAACCAGCCGGAAATATGGTTATGGCTGGCCACGGCGCAGGAAATATCCGGCGACATCGATGCCGAAGTGGCCACCATGCGACAGGCGCTAGCGTTGCAGCCCAAGGACGTGGATTTGCTGTACCTGCTTGGGCACGCGTATGAGCGGTTGGGGAAACAAGAAGTGGCACATATGGAAAAAATTGCTCCGGAGTCTTTTCGAAAGGAACAATTCCTTGCGGAAAGCTATGCTGCGAGCAATGAATGGCCATCCGCGGTAATTCATTTCCAGAATGCTCTGGCGGCTTCGCCACAACAAAGAGAACTTCATGTGGAGCTAGGGGAAGTTTTGTTGCACGCGGGAAAAGTAAAGCAGGCTGCTCTGGAATTTGGCGCGGAATTGCAGCTCAATCCGCAAAGTCTGCGCGCACTGGTGCGCCGCGGAGAAACCGAATTGATTCAGGAAAATATTGACGCGGCACTGATGGATTGGACCCAGGCGATCGCCATTGATGAGATGCAAGTGGAACGGATTCTCGGTTTACGCGAAAACGGATTCGGTGATTCATCTGTCGAACAACTCCCCAGCTCCTTACTCGCGAAAATAGAGCCGTTATCGGCGGAGCTGCGAAATAAAAATATTCCGGCCGCGCGTGTGGCTCTTGTCTTTCTGGCGGCGCAAAGCGGGAATCCTGCTCAACTGGCTGGCGGAGATAATCTGGCAGGTTCGCAGACGCAGGAATCAAGTTCTGGCCAAAGTTGTTCGGAAGCGGATATGAATCTCCTGTTGCGGCAGGATCAGTTTTCTCGGATTGCGTTTTGCGCACAGGCCGGGCTAACTCCGCGGACCTCTGCTGAAGTGCGCACGCAAGTCGTGAATGCGTTACTGCAAGCCGGAGATTACGAAGCGGCTCTTCGCACACTCGATGGGCTGCCGGCGACAGAGAGCAAATCGTTAGAAGCCTCCTACTGGCGCGCGCGCTGTGACGAAAAATTGGCCACCGCCGCATATCTGAGACTTTACCAAGTGGATCCGAACTCTTACCGCTGGCATCAACTGATGGGCGATATTGCGGCCGCGAAAGGAGACGACGGAAAGGCTATAGAAGAATATCGCGCGGCGGTTTTGTTGAAGCCATCCCTGCCAAACTTGCACTACAGCCTGGGTCATCTGCTTTGGAAGGACCTGAAAGTGCCGGAAGCGCGAATTGAACTCGAGGCCGAACTGGCGTCAAATCCGCATCACGCCGGGGCGCTAACTGATCTCGGCGATACTTATCTGCTGGAGCACCAACCTGAGAAAGCTTTGCCTTATCTGAACAGCGCGCTCGCTGCCGATGCTGGAAATTCGGATATACATCGAGATTTGGGGACTGCGTACTCCGAACTTGGTGATTACCGCAAGGCCGAAGAAGAATTAAAAATCGCGGTGACTGCTGATCACGATGGCTCAGTGCACTACAAACTCGCCAGAGCCTACCAGGCATTGGGACAGAAAGAGAATGCCAGTCGTGAATTTGCATTGTCGACGTCGCTGAATCGCGAATCACACAGCAAGTTGGAAAAGCAAACAGAACGGCTGGCGGCCATAACAAATTCAACCCAGGATCCGTAAGGCGCGCCGAAAATTAAATGAATCGATTTTTCTACTTTTTGTTACGAAGTTTTTTTGGCTACCTCGCGATTCTAATTTTTGTCTGTAATGCTGATCCTCTATTTGCTAATTCTCTTAGCAGGCCTGCGCCCCGGCAACTGAGCCAGGGAGATTCTTTTCAAAGGGGTCTTGCGGCACTTCAAGAAAATCGCATGGAGGACGCTCTCGCGGAACTCACGGAAGCACAGCGCGAACACCCCGAAGACGCGCGCATCCATAATTTTCTTGGAATTGTGTTGGTTCGGCTTAGAAAAAATGAAGAAGGCGCCAGCGAGTATCGCGAGGCGATTCGCCTTGATCCGCAAATGGAGGACGCTTACCGAAATCTGGGATTTCTAAAATGGAACGAGCACGAACTTGAGCCCGCGCGCCTAGCGCTGAACCGCGCTGTAGAACTTTCTCCAAGCGATTCTTTTGCTCACTACTATCTCGGCCGGGTTCTGCTTGATGAACAGCTTTATGATCAGGCTATCCGGGAAATTGAATTCTCCAACGTGCCATTGCCAGCCGAGACCAGTTTCTCGATTCAATGGGCGACCGCGCACATTGCGTTAGGCAATAAAGATAAAGCACGCAAACTCCTTGAGTCGCTCGCAACAATCCCTTTAGACGATCAGCAATCCATTCATGTGGCATCGCTTTTCCTAGCTCTTCGCGAGAATGACTCGGCGATTCGAATCATCCAGCAATTGAATAAAAGCCCGTCGACTCCTGAAAATCTCTGGCGACAATTCGACTTGGCGCTCGCTTACCTACTTGCCGGAAATTACAGCCAAGCGATTACCCAGGCTGATTTTTATCAACTCGCTCTGACGCGCGGCGATGCGAACGCGCAGGAATCTGCCGAAGTCTGGACCATCCTTGGCATTGCGGCTGCGGACTTGAAGCAAAATGATCGCTCGCTCAACGCTTTTCGCAAGGCCGCGGCCCTTGCTCCCGGCAACGAAGAGAATTGGCTGAATCTGACACGTGAGTTGATGGAGTTGAGCCGCTATTCAGACGCGATTTCCGCGGTTCAAAATGGACTCGCGGCCAATCCAAAGTCTTATGCGTTACATTTGCGGCTGGGCGCGGCGCAGCTCGCTGCGGGACATTACGCCGAGGCGGAAAAAGCATTTCGCGACCTGGTGTCTGCCGGCGATCCGCTGCCTACGGGCTACGTTGGATTGGCGCAGGTGCTGCTGCGAACGGGCCGCGCCGAGGAAGCGGCCGCCGAGCTTTCTATCGCGCAGCAAAAGTTGGGACCGAATTTCCTGATCAGCTATTTTCGTGGCCTGGCATTCGATCGCAGCGGTAAGCGAGAAGAAGCCATCGCGGCTTTTCAAGATGCTCTGAAACTGGATCCCTCTAACGCGGAAGCACATCTCAGTCTGGGCAAAACGGAAATGAGTTTAGGACATCTCGACGCCGCGATTACCGAGCTGCAGGAAGCGCTTCGACTTAGTCCAAATAACAACCAGGTCAGGCGACTCCTCAGCCAGGCTTACGCTCGAGCGGGGGATAAGGAGCATGCACTCGCCTTTGCAGCGACCTCTGTTAACGCTCCTGAAAATGTTGAGGCAGATCTACTGGGCGACTTTTTTGTTCCGCAATGGCAAATGCCGCCCGAAATTAAGAATCCGTAGCTGTTCTTGACCCGGAAAACTTTTTGTTCTCGTGGTTTTGTAAGATCACTGGGAGTTGTGTTTTTCGGCGGGTTCAGGCGATGGTTCATCCACTCGAAGAATTTGATCGGGAGCAACATTCTTGATCGTTTGATGGATTCCACTGGGCCAGCGAATTTCGACCGTGGCAGTTTTTTCCGACCCCAAACCGAAATGCACGCGCTTGTCACTGGATGAAAGATAGCTGCCCGCGGTCGTGACGGTTGCCATCTGAATGCCCTTTTTTGTTGTTATTTTCACTTCAGCGCCGATTGCGTCGCGATTACTTTTGTGCCCGATAAGCAGCAAAGTTAACCAATGGTTCTGCGTCGGCGTGGCGTTGTGAAGAACATATAACGCGCCATCATTCCCGGTCACCACTGCATCTAACCGGCCATCGTTATCAATATCGCCGAGCGCTAATCCGCGCCCCACCCAGGCTTTTTGAAAGATGTCTCCAGACTGCGAGGAAACGTCCACGAATTTTTGGCCGGTATTTCTTGCCAGCAACATTGGTTCCCGGTAACGAAGATTTGGGAAATTGAGTTGGATAGTATCCAGATCGTGTCCTTGGGTGATCAGAAGATCTTTCCATCCGTTATTGTCATAATCGATGAAACGAACTCCCCAGCCCGAATGCGCCATAGTCATGCGACCGAGGCCGGAAGGATAGCTGTCGTAGGTGAAAGTGCCGTCGCCATTGTTTCGGTATAGCGCGTACATTTGGCTGGCGAGAGCTGTCACTACCAGGTCCGGCAGACCATCGTTGTTATAGTCCGCGAAGTCTACGCCCATACCGGCGTAGGTGTGGCCTTCGCCATCAACGGCGACGCCGGAGCTGAGCGCAACATCCTCGAATGTGCCGTCACCTTTATTGTGGTAAAGAAATTCGGGCATGGAATCGTTCGCGACAAAAATGTCGATGTGCCCGTCGCGATCGTAATCGGCCAGCGCGATGCCTAATCCCTTGCCGGGCGCGGCGAGACCCAGTTGGCGCGAAACTTCAGTGAAGTGTCCATTGCCGTCGTTGTGGTACACAAGCGGCGAGATGGCATGGAACGCGTCCGGATGGCAATACGCGCGGTAGCCTTCTTTGCGCTGGCCGCACCAGATATCGTCGAAATCCCACTGCAGATATCGCAACACGACTAAATCGAGCCGTCCGTCACTGTCCAGGTCCACCCACGCCGCGCTGGTGGACCATCCACTACCGGTGACTCCGGCTTTCTCCGTCACATCCGTGAACGTGCCGTCTCCATTGTTGTGGTAAAGCTTGTTTCCGCCGTACGCGGTTACGTACAAATCTTCAAATCCGTCATTGTCGTAATCGCCCACGGCGACTCCCATGCCGTAGCCCGCGCCTGCAAGGCCAGCTTTCTCGGTGACGTCTTCAAATGTGCCGTCCGGCTTTTGGTGGAAAAGGCGGTTCCAATATTTTGGGCCGGATTTTTGCGGAACAGTTCCCTTTGGCGTCGGATCGCTGAGCGGAGCGCCATTCACTACAAAAATATCGAGACGGCCGTCGTTGTCGTAATCGAAAAGAGCCACGCCCGAGCCCATGGTCTCAATTAGATATTTCTTGGGCGTGTGGGACGCGAGATATTCAAAATTTATTCCCAGCGCGGCCGTTACATCGGTGAACTTTGCCGGTGCCGGTGTTGAAGTTGCAGACGGATCGGACGATTTCTGCTCAACAGGCGGTCTTGGATCTTCCTGCGCTGGAGAATATGAAGGGAACAAGCTGAATAGAGCAACGAACAACGCCAGCCGACCGCATGAGTAATCCTTCATATCATTCGTTTTCCAGGCGACCAATGGTTGAAAGTTTGGCTGGCGCGATTAAATTTTACAAGGCGAGGTTTAACATCTGGCTAAACGACGGCGAGTTAGGGCACTGCACTTCGTTCAGGACGAAACGAAAAATTTGGAGGCGCGGGTGGGATTCGAACCCACGAATGGAGGTTTTGCAGTTCTGCGGTCAGGAGCTAAGTTGTTCATTTTCCTGGGCGATTTCGTCGGTCTTGACCGCTTAACCATGCTCCTTTTGCCGGATTCCGTTAGCAGGTTTGTTAGCAGGATTCACGGTCGAATTACGGTCGTATTCGCTATTTCTTTCAGGCACTGCAAAGGATG
>Ga0182024_10006342_pt1 | contig 26019 bp, 22 predicted proteins | sample P32metaG_FD_120480 | JGI IMG/M metagenome (GOLD analysis project Ga0182024, IMG submission 120480) | Permafrost microbial communities from Stordalen Mire, Sweden - P3-2 metaG (Illumina Assembly) | ecosystem: Environmental > Terrestrial > Soil > Wetlands > Permafrost | place: Sweden: Stordalen... | reverse complement strand
CTGGAAGGAGCGCTCAAGCTCAAGGAAATCAGCTACATCCACGCCGAGGGCTACCCCGCCGCGGAGATGAAGCATGGGCCGATCGCCCTGGTGGACGAGAATACGCCGTCGGTGTTCCTGATTCAGAGCGGCGGCGTCTTCGAGAAGGTCATGGGCAACCTGGAAGAGATCAAGGCTCGCGGCGGCCCGGTCATCGCCATCGCCTGCGAAGGCGACGAGGACACCGATCACCTGATCCAGGACAAGGCGGATGAAGTGATCTTCGTGCCGAAGGTGCCCGAGTATCTGCAGCCCTTGGTCGCGGTGGTGCCATTGCAGTTGCTGGCGTATCACATCGCGTTGATGCGCGGGTGCGATGTGGATAAGCCGCGGAATCTGGCGAAGAGCGTGACGGTGGAGTGAACCGATCCCACGCCGCTGGGTGAGGTACTCCGAACCCCGCGGGTCAACCAGACGGGATCATGATCCTGCACCCCTGACCCGCGGGGTTCGGAGTACCTCACCCCGCGGCGTGAATTCTGCCTTTTGCGCTTTCCATCCCGTTCATGCTTAATACAATTCCCATGATCGTAATACCCGATCGGCAGATCGAGGGAAAACGGTGCAAAACCGTTGCGGGACCGCCGCTGTAACCGGCGAGGTGCTGGGACATCGCTTGGCCACTGTGCGTCAGCATGGGAAGGCCGTTCCAGGACCGTCGAGCTGGGAGCCAGAAGACCTGTCTGCCGAACTTTCCCTGACCACTTTGTGCCCGGTTCGGCAGAAAGGACTGACGTATGCTCACCTTCCTTGTGTCGCGCTCCCGTTCCGCCTTTACCCTGATCGAATTGCTGGTGGTGATCGCCATCATTGCGGTTCTCATTGGGCTGCTCGTTCCGGCCGTGCAGAAAGTACGGGAGGCGGCCAACATCGCGCAATGCGCCAACAATGAGAAGCAGCTGATCCTGGCCGTGCACTCGTATGCCGACGCCAACAATAGCCAGCTGCCGCCGTCCAATTTCTACCAGGTCGTCAATGCCCAGACCGGCAATGCGGCCGAGGGAAGTGCATTTTTTGCCCTGCTTCCTTATTACGAGCAGGGCAATCTGTTCAGCAAATACACGCAGGACATCGCTAACCCAGGCTACCTGGGCGCCCAGTTCACGCCCCTGGCCATTCACACCTGCCCGACGGATCCGACGGTGGCCAACGGCATCGGCAGCGCGCCGCCCAATTACGCCACCGGCAATTACGCGCTCAACCTGGCTCTCTTTGGCGCCAGCGGCTCATTCAACGTCAAGGGCGCCTTTTCGCCCTACCGGCTCGGCACCATTCCCGATGGCACTTCAAACACCCTTGGTATCGTCGAGGCGTCGGGCTGCTTTCCCGGCTATCCCGCCGTGAATCCGCTGACCGGCACCCTGCTGAGCTATATGACTTGGCACTGGCCGGCGTATCCGAACAGCTACGGTCCCTATTGGCCCGATCCGGATCAGCTGCCCGGCCAGGTGAACTACACGGGTCTTTACACCTTGCCGCAAATCGGCATCACGGCAATGAAGGCGGACCCGAATCTCTCGCAATGCTATCACGTCATCATGAACATCGCGCTCATGGACGGCAGCGTCCGCAAGATCACCGCGGGGCTGACTCAGCAAACGTGGACCAATGCGCTCAATCCGGCGGATGGACAGGTTCTCGGTACCGATTGGTAACGGCCGATTTCGGGATTCGTTTAGCCGCGACGCGACGTACTCGGAGCGGAGCGCGGGAGCCGCCCAGCGCTCCGCTCCGAGTACGTCGCGTCGCGGCTAAACAATAATCGTGTTCGCGTGGGAAATAGAAAGGCGACAGAGACCTGGGAAAGTCCCTGTCGCCCAGAACATTGAGAGGAGATTGGCACGGACGGAAGATCAATCTCAACGTTTGGCAAGCGAGAGATGATTCAGCGACGATAGCCGTAGCCATAATAGCTTTGGCTGTTGTAGTAGGGCTGCTGCGCCGGATAGCTGTAGCCGGCCGGATAGTAGCTCGTGGTGCTCGTGGGGTAATAATAGTTGCTGGTCGAGTAGCTGGGGTAGTAGCCTCCGCGGTATTGGCTGCTCCAGTTCTGAGCCGGCGTTTGCATCTGGGCGGTCATATACCAGTTCTTATTCTGGTTGGCGGCCTGAGCGCTGGCGTCAGACCCGCTGCCGCTGCCAGGTTGGGCGGGGGTTGGGGCGGGAGCGCTGCCGAAGTACTGGAACTGATCCTGCGAGTACGGATAGAGCCCGGGGAAGTACGGGAACTGGCCCTGCGTCTGGCCGGTCGGGTACTGTTGCGGCAGCATGGGTCCGCCCTGCATGGGCATTTGCGGGCAGTTGCCCGGCTGGGTCATGTAGGCTCCGCCCTGTTGCGGGCAGCCGAACGGCCCGGCGCCTTGCTGGCCGCATCCCTGGTTGCTGGGGAGACAGCTCGGGTCGTACTGGGGGCCGAATCCCGGCGGTTGGCCGTTGCGGAACAAGCCCCACAGAGTATTATTGCCGCCGCTTTGCCAGGCCCAGTTGATGCCGGCCCCGAACTTGAAATTGAGCCACGCCGAGGCTTGCTGCTCTGCGCTGAACAGCGCAAGCAGCGCCAGGGCGCCCACAAGGAGGATCTTTTTCATGGTGCTGTCTCTCACGGTTGTGCCATCTCTCAATGTTGCGATGTGCGGTGCGATCCGAGCCTATCCTTGACTTGGTTTTGCTGCACGGCTCGAACACCCAAGCATTCCCCATTTTGCCGTTAACGGCCAACAATTATTTTCGAGAAAAAGTCCAGTTGGACGCAGAATGGCCTTGCGGTGCGCACTTTCGCCCTCCTCAGCGAATGTCTCGCTTTTGTCTCATGCCGTCAGCTGTGCATCACTCACCCAGACCGCATGCGAGGCACGTGAAAATGAAACGTGTTCACCCTGCTTCCCGGCCCAGGGGTGGTCGCGTGCCCAGACAATCAGCGTCTTCCGCAACCATGGACCATGGTCTTGTCGCGAGCCTGCCGATTCCGCCAAACTGCTCTTGCGTCCCAGAGCGCCTCTTGACCCCAAACTACGCAGCGTTCGTGAACCCTCCAAAAAATGCATCCGCAGGCTTTAGCCGCTTTAGCCTGCGGCTACGGTTCGAAAACGCACCAGGCCATGTCCATAACTCATCTAACATGAGCTTGTTATGTTCGTTGCCACGACGTCCATATCCGTCTCGGCAACTGCACCCCAGCGCGCGTTAAACTTTGCCGATTTTTTTGATTCTTTTGGTATTTCCTATTTGTCGCAATTTGTATATCTTACCAACGAATGCTATTGTGATAGAAATACCCGCGCGCGAGAGAATGATGGCCCAGTCTCACTTTCAAAGGAGGTCGCAATGTACGGTGTTGTTCTGATGATGGCTCTGAGCGGAGCCGGTGAAGCTCCCCAGTGCTGGCATCGCTGCAGCTGCAGTTGCTACTGCAGCGGCTATTCCGGTTGCAGCTGCTATGGTTGCAGCGCCTACAGCTATTGCCATGGCTGGCGGCACCACGGTTGCTACGGCTGCAGCGGCTACGGCGGTTGCTATGGCTGCTCGTGCTCCGGCGTGTACGGCTACTACGCTCCGGTGGTCGAATCTCCGGTAGCTCCGCCGGGCGCTGCGCCGATGCCGCCCCCGCCGCCGCCGCCACCGACCAAGACTTCGCTGCCGGTACCGCCGTCCACGACGTATTTCCGCACCCCGGCCACCATCCAGGTCAGCGTGCCGGCCCAAGCCGTGCTCTATTTTGACGGCGTCAAGATGAGCTCGTCTTCCGACAGCCGCCGATTCAGCACCCCGCCGCTCGAATCGGGCAAGACCTACTTCTATAATGTGAAGGCCGAAGTGGAACGGGACGGCCAAATCGTCACCACCACCCAGCACGTTGTCGTCCGCGCTGGCCAGCAGACCCAGGTTCAGATCAACTTCACTCCGACGGGCAGCCTCGTCGCTCGCCAGGATTGATGTTTCTTGACAAGCTAGCGAATGCAATAACCCGAAGTGCGATAAGCACTTCGGGTTTTTTGTTGGCCATGACGAAGTATCAGCGCAACAGTTCGCGAATCGGCTCGCCATGCTCGATGACGGGGAACGGACGTCCGAGGCTATCGGCAAAGGCCGCGGTACGGTAGTCAATCCCGAGATGATGGTAGACCGTCGCGGCGACCTCTTGCGGCGTGATGGGACGATCCACGACATGTTCGCCGCGTGCACTGCTCTGGCCGATGACTTGACCCATGCGCATGCTGGCGTTGCCCATGAGCACGCTGAACGTCTGACCCCAGTGATCGCGTCCGGCATTGGCGTTCATGCGCGGGGTGCGACCGAATTCACCCATCGCCACGACCAGGGTCCGCTCATACAACCCACGCTGCATCAGGTCTTCGATCAAAGATGCGAGCGCGCGATCCAGCGGCGGAATCAACTGCCTCGCTCCGACTTCGGTCTCCAGCTGCGGTGGTGTGCCGTGATGATCCCAGGGGACGCAGTTGACCGTCACGAACGTGACCCCCGCTTCGATCAACCGGCGTGCCAGCAGGGCACTCTGACCGAAAGTGTGCCGGCCATAGCGATCGCGCAGCACGGCTGATTCCTGGGATATATCGAAGGCGCTAGCGACCGCGCGACTCGTGATGAGATCGAACGCGCGCTGATAGTGCTCGCCCACGTCGGCAGTTCGGCGATCCTGGAAGCTGCGCTGCCGATCGATGGCACGCAGCAACTCGCGACGGTCGTCGAGCCGATCGAAAGTGAGCTCCGGGGCAAGATGGAGGTTGCGGACGCGATACTCCGGGGTGTTCGGATCGGAATCGACGACGAACGGATTGACGCCGCCGCCAAGGTAGGCGGAGTAATGGAAGAAATTATCCGTGCCGCCACGCAGATGCGGGACAGCCACATAGGGCGGCATGTCGGGCCGATTGGCGCCGCGCAGGCGAGCGGCCACGGCGCCGAGCGCCGGCCTTCGCTGCCGCTTGAAGTCCGGGGCATTGAAGGCGGGGCCTTCGAATCCGGTCAGCATCCAGTGATTGGATTTCGTATGATCGCCCGAACCGTGAGTGACGGTGCGCAGGATGGCGAGGTGCTGCATCAAGCGTGCCTGGCCGGGCATCAATTCGCCAAGGTGCACGCCGGGGATGCTGGATTGTACGGCGCCGAGCGGGCCGCGATACTGCGCCGGCGCTGCGGGTTTGGGGTCCCAGGTTTCCATGTGCCCTGGCCCGCCGCTCAGCCAAAAAAGAATCACGCTGGTATCGCGGCGTGGCGGATTCGCCTGGGCCGTCTTCGCGTGGAAGAAATCCGCGAGCGTCAAGCCTCCAGGTCCGAGTATCCCCGCCTGCACGAAACTACGGCGCGTGATTCCCGTGCAATCGGCGCCCACTCCCCCGGTAATGCGAAACATCGATACCTCGCTATTGATACCGTGCCGCATGGTTCCTGATTCATCACGGCCGGCAACTGTCGTTTCCGTCACCGGTCCGTGGCCGGGAACCTTGACTTCCGTTGATCCCGTTGCCCATTTGACGATAAATTGCGCCGGGGCTGCATCGCAGGCGGATTCCAGCCGAGCAGCGCTGCCGCGAGCATGGCCATTCCTGTCGCGGAACGTTCAACGGTATTGTCGAACGCATTCACAGGCGGTTGTTCAGCCGTCGTGCCGACTTCGACGCCTGGAACGGGCAGATAGAGCGTGTCCCCGTCCACCGCCATTCGCAAAACAGCTGGCGCCGGCGCCGGGCCCGCCGTCGCGCCGGCCAAAGAACCCCACGGCGGACTGGCAACACCAAAGCCTGGTTCGTGCTTGAGGAAAGCGGCCGTCGTCCAATTCGCGATTGCTCCAGTGTCCGCAAAGTTCGTGCTCGGAACGTTGGAGGAAACTTCCGGCAAACTTGCCATGCCGACCAGGGAGAAATCGTGGACAGCGGCACTGCTGGTGTTGGCCGAAAGCGTAATCGACGGCACGGCGGCAGGGTTCTGGGTTGCGGCCAACGGAGCAATTGCCTCCAGGCCGGTCACGCGGTCGTTCGGCCCATACAAGCCGATCCCGCCCGGACCGGTAGCGCTGGAACCGAACTGGATCGTGAAGCTATCTCCGCCGCTGCCGCTGGTTAGGAGCGAAGTTTCATCTCCAATCGTCGTCCCCGACCTGCTGGAGCTTTCCACGTCGAAGATATTGATTTCGAGCGGTCCGGTTTTCGCCGTTCCGTAATTCATGATGTCCGATTGGCCCACAAAGCTGGCAATGGTTCCACTTGAACTGCCGATTGTGGCCTGGGTGTCGGAAAAGGTGACCGAGCCAAAGTTCGCCAGGGATCCGGAATCCTTTTCCTCAATCCACTCAGCCGAGTTCCTTTGCGCAGTCTGGCCGTGGGACAGGCTTTGAACCGTTGAAAAATTCCATCCCGGGTCGGCGAGGGTGGGGGCGGCTGGGGTGTCGGCGATGGACAGTGTGAAATTGGTCGCTGTCGATCCCTTGACAGCTGTCAATCCGTAGACAACCGAAGCCGAAATATGATCCCCGGCATTAACCGTTGCTTTGGCGCCGCTCGGCATCGTGACATAGTACCACCCAGCCGGATACATCTCAAACCAGGCAAAATACTGGGGCATGCTTCCTGCCTTGGCGGTATCGGATTCTGTGCCGATCTGCTCGACGGTCCCGGAAATGTCGCCATCCATTCCGACCCAGGTGGCAGAAGTGCCCAACTTTTGTGCCGGCCCGGCGCTCGGCACAACCCAGGAACCGCTGACGGCCGTCACTGCTCCCTTCGTGGTATCCAGATCGATACCCGACCAATTGCTGCTGGCCCAGAGCGCGTAAGGGGCGGGCGGTATAGCAGGGTTCACCGTTGCCGGCACCACCCGGGCTTCAAGCTGCTCCACGCACAATTCCAGCGAGCGGCGTATTTTGCGGTTCTTCATAATGATTTGCACTCACTTGAAGGGTTCAAACAGCCTCAACCCGACTGTCTGGGGCCGGACTCGTTTTGATGCCGCGCTTTATGATAGCCGCGGATAGCTTCAACGTCGATACTGTTTCAATGGGCCCGAAAGGGGTGATCCTGGGAGGACTCGTGGTAAGGCAGATGAAGTTTCACGACATTTTTTCATTTATTTTCCGGAAGAACCTTGAATTCTCGATAAGTCCACTCTGGGGCGCCCGTGGCTCGGAACGATTGCTGTTTGCCGACTCGTTTCAGCTTTAGCTCGAGAGCGCCAAGCTTGCGATCATCTGCTGCCGCCAGCCGCCGCGGCAAATTGGCTTCTGGCGATTCGCACGTGCGCCAGAACGTATTGATCGACATCCAGATCGTTCATCAATTCCCGATAGGACTCAGCGCCGCCCGGTTTTGGAATGGCATCGCCGTCTTCTGCCATGCCTTCGAAGTGGAGTTCCAGGGCCTTTTTCATGTTAGCCAAGACCCGGTGGATGGTTCTGCCGACAGCGGCGCAGCCGGGCACGTCCGGGCAATGAGCGCTGTAGCCGGTGCGAGTTTTTCCGATCACGATCAGGTAATTGTCCATGGGGCCTCCCGATTCAATCCCCGAAATTCGTGCCCACGCGCCTGGCCGAGCGGATGAGCGGATGATCCGGCGGCACCAGCTTGATCTTGCCGGCGACCTGCTCCAGCGGCACCGAGGTCACTTCCGAGCCGTGCAGGGCGACCATGTGGTTGTACTTGCCTTCCGCGAGCATCTCGGCGGCGTGGGTGCCGAAGCGCGTGGCCAGGATGCGGTCGTAGGGCGTCGGCAGGCCGCCGCGCTGCAGATGGCCCAGCACGGTGACGCGCGTCTCCATGTCCAGCCGGCGGCTGATCGCCTTGGCCACCCAGGTGCTCGCCCGGCCATCGCTCGGCACGTCTTCGTCCTTCGCTTCGGTCTTCTTGCCCTTCTTGACGGTTTTCTTCGCCTTGCTCGCCTCCTCCGCCTTGGCCTTTTCGAGCGCGGCCCGGCGCGGCTGAGCCCCCTCGGCGACGGCCACGATGCTGAACCATTTGCCGCGGCGACGCCGTTCGGTTAGGTGCTGGCAGATGCTCTCGATGTCGTACGGGATCTCCGGAATGAGAATGATGTCCGCCCCGCCCGCCAGCCCGGCCGACAGCGTCAGCCAGCCGGCGCGATGGCCCATCAGCTCGATCACCATCACTCGAAGGTGAGCCTCGGCCGTCGAATAGAGTTTGTCTATCGCCTCCGCCGCCGTGGTGATGGCGGAGTTATGGCCGAAGGTGATGTCGGTCTCGGCGAGGTCGTTGTCGATGGTCTTGGGCAGGCCGATGACGTTGAGCCCTTGCTGCACGAGGTTGTAGGCGACCTTGTGGGTGCCGTTGCCGCCCAGGCAGATCAGGCAATCGAGGCCGAGCCGATTGTACGTTTCCACGGCCCGCGGCGTCAGATCGACGGTCTCGCGATTGGGCAACGGCATCTTGTGCGGCTTCTCGCGGCTGGTGCCGAGAATGGTGCCTCCGACGGACAGAATGCCGGAGACGTCTTGCAGATGGAGGACGCGCGAATGGTTCTCGACCAGGCCGCGAAAGCCTTTTTCGATGCCGATGACTTCGATGTGAAAGTCGCTCATGGCCGGCTTGGCGACGCCGCGAATGGCCGCGTTGAGTCCCGGACAATCGCCGCCGCTGGTCAGGATGCCGATGCAACGCGCCTTGGCTGAAGGCATGGTCGTGTTCTCCCAGGTGTGCAATTTGTTGTATGGAATCGACGAGTGTCTTGGCGAGCCGAGCCCCGTAAGGGGCCGGGTTAGTGCGCGTCCCACTTACCCGGCCCCTTACGGGTCTCGGCTCGCCAAGACTACACTCTCTCGATGAGCGCCCTCAACCCCAGCACGTGCTTGCAATGGCCGTGCCGCAAAAAACCGAGGCATTCGCAGGTGCAGTCCTCGCCCGCGCCGATGCGGACATGATAGAGAGTGCCCATGCCGAGCCGATGCATGGCGAAACCGCGGCCGCCGATCTCGCAGTGGATTTCCTGGAACGTGTAAAAAGCGGGTTTCTTACCGATCTTCAAACAGAGCACGCCCGGCTCTTCCGCGGTGGGAGAACGCAGCAGGCGAACGGTGCGCAGCGGTGATTTGGCCACGATTAACTACGCAAAGCCGACGCGGCGCCGTTCAGCACGGCGGCGATTCGCACGGCATCGTGAACGTGATCCTCGCCGAGGCCGTGCTGCTGGACGCTGGCCTCGTGAGCCTTGATGCAGGTTTCGCAGCCCGCCAGAGCCGCGATGGCCAGGCTGAACAGCTCGAAGTTGCCCTTGTTCGTCTTCGGCTTGACCATCGCCTGCATCCGAAGGCGGGCGGGTTTGTGGGCGTACGATTCCTTGCCGACCAGATGGCGAAAGCGATAGTAGACGGTGTTCATGCCCATCAGCGCCGCCGCGGCCCGGGCGTCTTCGAGCAGGGCGTCGCTGACTCCGGCGGTCTTGGCGTCGGCGAGAAGGGCGGTGCGCAGGTTTGGTTCGCCGATGTAAATGGCCGAGGCGATGGCGACGCCCCAGATCTGCTCGGTATCGAGAAAGTCGCTGCTGGCGATGTTGCCGAGATTCAGCTTGAGATCGCGGACGGGTTCGTCCATGGTCTCACGCAGGGCGTCCACCTGGGGCATGCTTACCTGGGCCATGATGGTCTCCACTTCAATAACCCCCAGGGTTCGGAGTACCTCACCCTGGGGCTTGGAGGAACTTATACCTTCAGCGTCTCCTGCCCCGGCTGCCAGTTACAGGGGCACAGCTCATCCGATTGCACCGCGTCCAGCACGCGCAGCACCTCCGGCACACTGCGGCCGACCGGCAACGGATTGGCGCTCGACCACTGAATGATGCCATTCGGATCCACAATGAACGTGGCCCGCAAGCAAACGTTTGCCTGCGGATGGTAGATGCCCAGGTCCCACGCCAGCTTCTGGGCCGCGATCATGGCATAGGGCAGAGTCTTCAGGTCCGGATGAGACTTGCGCCACGCCTGATGGCTGAACTCGTTGTCCGTGCTGCCGGCGACCAGAACAGCGTCGCGCTCGGCGAAATCCTTGAGCTTCTTGCCGAACTCGACCAGCTCGGTCGGGCAGACGAACGTGAAATCCTTGGGATAAAAGAAGTAGACCACCCACTTGCCCTTGTAGGTGCTGTTGTTGACCTTGGAGAAGCCGGTCTTGGCGTCGAGCCCGATACAGGCATCGACGTCGAAGGTGGGAAACGGTTGGCCGGGAATCAGCATGGTTGCTCCTTTAGTTGTAAAGTCAAGTATTCATTTCCTTGGGTTGTTGTACCAGTCGCGGATGCCACAGTGTAGTCCTCACGCTCCGCGTGAGGAAAGGGCGCAGCCCTCAAGAACCGCGGCCCGGCAGGAAGTGATGGCTCTCACTCTCGCCCGTTGAGATCAGTCACAACGGGGCGGTACACGGTTCTTGAGGGCTGCGCCCTTTCTTCACGCGGAGCGTGAAGACCACACTCCCCCTGACCACGAGCCGGTCCGATCCATATTTTGAACATCAATTGAAAGCGCCCAAAGAACAGCAACTTTTGAGGAGGATTCGAACATGGCTCGACAAGTGACGTTCAAGGAAAAGCCCTTCAACCTGGTGGGGCCCCAGCTCAAGGTCGGCGACAAGGCGCCCGATTTCGCCTGTGCCGAGATTCTCGACATCGTCACCCTGGCCAGCACCCCGGCCAAGGGACGTCTGTTCAGCGTGGTTCCGTCGCTGGACACCGGCGTTTGCAGCAAGCAAACCCACAAGTTCGACACGAGCATCGCCGAGCTGAAGGACAAGATCGCCGCCTACACGATCAGCCTGGACATGCCGTTCGCGCAGAAGCGATTCTGCACGACCGAGAATATCACCAACTTCAAGACCTATTCCGATCTGCACAACATGTCGTTCGGCAAGGCCTATGGCGTTCTTCTGGAAGGCCTGGCGGTGCCTTTGCTGGCCCGATCGATTTTCGTTCTCGACAAGACGGGCAAGATCACCTACGTGGAATACGTTCCCGAAGTGACCCATGAACCCAATTACGACAAGGCGCTGGAAGCCTTGAAGGCCGTGGCTGGTTGATATCACCTATGGCGAGCGAGCGCGTGGGTCAGGATTCCGATCCTGACCGGATAGTCAATGCGTCAGGATCGGAATCCTGACCCACGCGCTCGCTCGCCAAGAGCGCGGCCAATCCACATGTCCACTGTCTCTCTCCCCCTGGGTGGTTCGTTGCCAATAGAGTGCCAGGGCGGAGCCGTGACCATCGGCAACTTCGACGGCGTCCATCTCGGGCACCAGGCGCTGCTGAGCGAGGTACAGCGTCAGTCTCGTTCCGCAAGAGGGCCCGCGGTCGCCGTCACCTTTTCGCAGCATCCCCTGTCCATCCTGCGGCCGGAAGCATTTCAGCCGGAACTGACCACGCTGCAGCAGCGAGTCGAGCTGCTCGCCGAGCATGGGGCGGATCACGTGATCGTGCTGGAGACGTCGCGAGACTTGCTCAATCTCTCGGCCCGCGCATTCTTCGAGCAAATCATTCGCGATCGGCTGCGGGCGCGGACGATCGTCGAGGGATTCAATTTCGGCTTTGGCCACAATCGCGAAGGCAGCATCGAGACGCTGCAATCGCTCGGGCGCGAGGTCGGCGTCAATATTGTGCTCGTACCGGCGTTCCTGATGGACGGCAAGCCGGTGTCGAGCAGCCGCGTGCGCAATGAGCTGTTGGCCGGGCGGGTCGCGGTTGCGCGCGCCATGCTAGGCCGCTGCTTTCGTTTGAGCGGCGTGGTCAAGCCGGGCCAGAAACGCGGACAAACCATCGGCTTCCCAACGGCCAACCTCGCCGACGTCGCCACGCTGGTTCCGGGCGACGGCGTTTATGCGGCCACGGTTTTGCACGAGGGAAAAGCCTGGCCGGCGGCGGTGAACATTGGGGCCAATCCCACTTTCGGCGAACAGACGCGTAAGATCGAAGCGCATCTGATTGGGTTTCACGGAGATCTATACGGTGAGCAGCTCGACGTGGACTTCGTGGAGCGGTTGCGCGATACCAGGCCATTTGCGGGGGTGGAAGAGCTGACGACTCAGCTGCAAAACGACGTGGGGCGGGTAAAGCAGATGGTGCAGTAACCAGCGGGGTTTGAGTACTTCCCCGCGCGGCGTGGGCGGTTGGCGCTAGAACTCGACGAATTCGCTGGAATAATGCGACATATCCAGTTTTTCCATGTCTGGGACGGGACGAATGCCCCATTGCTGCATGGCCAGGGCTCCGAACAGGACCTCGATGGGCTTGCCGTCCTCGTCACGTCCGATCTCGTCAATGACCATTGCGTGCGTGGAAATTCGGCAACCCTGAACCTCGGCATCCAGCAGCGCCGCGTTGTCAACTTGTCGCGTCTTGCCGCCCAGCCCTGTCTCGAACGGTTTGGACAAGTGCGAAGTTGCCAACAGCGAGGCCACCGCCGGGATCACGTAGGTGTTTCGAGCCCCGGTGTCAAACAGGGTCCAGAACTCGTGACCGTTGACCTTGATACATTCTCTGACACGGCCCATGGAAATTCCTTAGATCGTTAAGCGGCCGGCGGCGAGTTAGCCCAGGGCACGCCTTTCTGACGCAGAACCAGGAAAGCGGATGCGAATCATGCGGTTGATTGTACCTCAAGGGCAGCTTTCAGGCAATCTTCACCATCGCCTCGTAGATCTTGCTGGGCTGGGGTGAAGCGCTAGCCTAGATGCTTCCGACATTCACTCCTCGCCCGCCGTAGCCACGCGTTTCCGCGAGCAACCGAAGCCAACTCTCAAACGATGGCGCCAAAGTGTCGTTCAAGATGCAGTCCTTCTCGTCATGCGGGCAATAGGTGTGCTCGTGGTGCAGCATGAAGACCTTGCCATATTCCGGGCCGTCGAGCAGAATCGCCTGGTTGTTGCCATCGTACGCATCACAAAAGGCAATGTAATTCGACTTCAACATGTCCTTGAAGCCAGGATCGTCGCCAAGACATTCCCGAAAGTTTTTGAACAAATATCGGGTCAGGTCAATAACGTTTCGGTCACCAGTCCATCTTTTCGGTCCGGTGTCTGAAGTTCCACGAATGTCGTAGCAGACCACCGCGTCTCGATATCGCGTTTCTTCCCCCTTGCACTTCGCCACGAAAAGCTCGGCTCCATCACAGATCTCCCAAAACTGGCGGAGTTGCTCCGGGACGACAATGTCCAAGCTTTTGGCGACGTTGTCGATGTCGGCCGCCGTTGCCGACGGCCTGAGATTGTGGGTGCATTCGACAACAAATGCAGTCTCAGTTTCCCAAAAACTCTCCGCAAAAAGATGTCGCATGAGATCGTGAAGGTGCTGGCGACGTTCAGCGGGATCATATCCACGTCGCTCCTTGGGAAACTCCAATGTGCGCGTCGCCAACACCTTGTCCAAAGCGGATTTGACCGACATTGCGACCTCTCATTGCGTTTCAACCGAAATTGGTTCGGCGAAACTACCGCACGAAGCGATTCACAATATTCTCCAGCATCTCCTGCCTTCCCGACACGTTTGGCGTCACATCGCCCTTCTCCAGCATGTACGTCTCCAGGTCCTCGAACTTGACCTGGCCCTTTTCGATCTTCGCGCCGATGCCGGTATCCCACGACCCGTAGCGGTCCTTGACGAACCCGCTCAGCACGCCTTCCTTGCGGATCTGGGCCGCCAGCTTCAATCCCACCGCGAAGGAGTCCATGCCGCCGATGTGGGCGTGGAAGAGATCGACCGGCTCAAAGCTTTCGCGGCGAACCTTGGCGTCGAAGTTGATGCCGCCGGGAGCGATGCCGTTCTGTCCCAGGACAACGAGCATGCACTGCGTCGTCAGATAATAGTCGGCCGGGAATTGATCGGTGTCCCAGCCTAACAACAAGTCGCCGCGATTGGCGTCCATCGAACCGAGGAAGCCGTTGAGCGAGGCATAGGCCAGTTCGTGCATCATGGTGTGCCCGGCCAGGGTCGCGTGATTGGTTTCCAGGTTGAGCTTGAATTGATCGGCCAACCCATAGCCGCGCATGAACGCGATGACGGCGGCGGCGTCGAAGTCGTACTGGTGCACGGTCGGCTCCTTGGGCTTCGGCTCGATCATGAACTGGCCCGTGAAGCCGATCTTTTTCTTGTACTCCACGGCCAAATGGAAGAACTTGGCCAGGTGGTCGAGTTCGCGTTTCATGTCGGTGTTGTAGAGGTTCGAATAACCCTCGCGGCCGCCCCAGAAGACGTAGTTCTCGCCGCCGAGGTCCTTGGTCACTTCCAGGCACTTCTTGACCTGGGCTGAGGCGTAGGCGAAGGCGTCGGCGTTCGGACTGGTAGCGGCTCCGTGGATAAAGCGAGCGTTGCTGAACAGGTTGGCGGTGCCCCAGAGCAGCTTGATGCCGGTGCGCTGCATCTCGTCCTTGATCACCTTGACGATTTTGTCGAGGTTGGCGTTGGTCTCGCGCAGGTTCTTGCCTTCCGGAGCGACGTCGCGATCGTGGAAGCAGAAGTAGGGCACGCCGAGCTTTTCCAGGAATTCAAAGGCGACGTGCACGCGCTTGGCGGCCATATCGACAGAGTCGGTGCCGTCCTCCCAGGGCCGACGATGGCAGCCCGGCCCGAACGGATCGCCGCCCATGCCGCGGAAGGTATGCCAGTAGCAGACCGCGAACCGAAAGTGGTCCTTCATGGTCTTGCCTTCGACTTTTTCGTCGGGGTTGTAATGGCGAAAGGCCAGCGGATTCTTGGAATCGGGGCCTTCGTAGCGGATTTTTTCGACTTCGGGGAAGAATGGCATGGGGCACCTCTTGAAGAAGTTGTCAGTGGACTGTTGTCAGTGGTCAGTTAAAGACAAACGATGTCCGCGACCCTCACGGTAGGCGGATGGTTTTCCATTGGTATAGAGAGGTGCCCGTGGGTTGGCCAATGCGCGACGATTCGGGATTTGAGGCGAGCCGAGCCGCGTAAGCGGCCGGGTTAATACGCGGCCGCTTACGCGGCTCGGCTCGCCATGGATTTGAACTTCCCCCTGGCTTCGGCCGGGGCTATATGTTTGGCGACCCGTCCATATAAAAGCGCTGTCCTCTAAATGGAGAACCGATCATGCTGGATGCCCAGTTCATTCGCGACAACTTAGGCGCCGTCAAAGCCAATTGCAAGAATCGCAACGTCCGGGCCGACGTCGATCGCGTCGTGCAGCTCGACGACGAGCGCAAGAAGATCACCCAGGCGACGCAGCTCTTGCAACAGAAGCAGAACGAGATCGCCAAGCAGATCCCCAAGGAGAAAGACAAGGACCAAAAGCAGGCCCTCATCCAGCAAGGTCGCGACCTGCGCGAGCAGGTTTCCGGCCAGGAAGCCCAGCTCAAGACCGTCGAAGCGGATCTGATCGGCGTCCTGCGGCTCATTCCGAACATGACGCATCCCGACGCCCCCGTCGGCGGCACTCCGGACGACAACAAGGTCATCAAGAAATGGGGCGAGCCGGGCAAGTTCGACTTCAAGCCGAAGGATCACGTCGCCATCGCCGAGAGCCTCCATCTGGTCGATTTCGAGGCCGGGGCCGCCGTCGCGGGGCAAAAGTTCTACTTCCTCAAGAATGAAGCGGTGCTGCTCGAGCTGGCCCTGGTCATGTACGCCTTCCAGACGCTGCTCAAGTCGGGCTACACTCCCGTGATCACGCCGGATGTGGCCAAGAGCGAAGTGCTCGAAGGCATCGGCTTCTTGCCGCGCGGGCCAGAGACGCAGATCTATAGCCTCGAAAACACCGATCTGTGCCTGGTCGCCACCGCCGAGATCACCCTGGGCGGCATGCATCGCGATCAGATTTTCGAGGAGCTGCAGCTGCCGATCAAGTATGTCGGCATGTCGCACTGCTTTCGCACGGAAGCTGGGGCACCGGGGCGCGACACGCGTGGCCTCTACCGCGTGCATCAGTTCACCAAGGTGGAGATGTTTGCCTTCACGACGCCCGATCAGAGCGAAGCGATTCATCAAGAGCTGTTCGCCATCGAGGAGTCGATCTTCCAGGGGCTCGGCTTGCCGTATCACGTAATCGACACGTGCACCGGCGATCTGGGCGGCCCCGCTTATCGCAAGTACGACCTGGAAGCGTGGATGCCGGGCCGCGGCGATTCCGGGGAATATGGCGAAGTGACCAGCACGTCGAATTGCACCGATTATCAATCGCGGCGGCTCAACATTCGCTACAAGAGCCCCAAGCACAAGGGGACAAAGTTCGTGCACACGCTCAACGGCACCGCGGTGGCGGTGAGCCGGGCGCTAGTCGCGATTCTGGAGAATTATCAGCAGTCGGATGGCAGCGTGATTGTGCCGGAAGTGCTCAGGCCCTGGGTGATGAAGGATCGCATTACCCGGGCGGTCAAGGTTTGAACTTATCTTCAATTCGTTTAGCGTTCGCCGCATCCTGTGTTGTGGAACGATCCACAACGCGGGATGTGGCGAACGCTAAACGAAGAATTCGCAATCAAGGCCCATTGACAATCACTTCGCCGTTGGCCCGCGTGACCAGGCTGGCGAACGTCTGCGCCGTGACGCCCGCGGTCACAAACCGAACCGAGCCGTCCACGAACAGCGTATTGACGCCGCCCGGATGGAAGCTGAAGACGGCCCCGGTGCCGAAGGTGTTGAGCGTCGTCGTGTTGGCTCCGGTGTTGGCGTTGAACGCGTTGGTGAGATTGCCGAAAGTCTCCGGAAATGCACTCGCAGCCTGGCCCGTGCTCGCGGCCCAGCCGTTATTCACGTTGATGACGTTGCTGCCGCCGACCACCGTGCCCGTGCTATCGGCGCCGATGAGCCAAATATCGCTGGCGGGCCGGGACCAGCCACCGCCATTGACGCCGCTGCCCGCCTGGATCTGGGCCGTGGTGGACGCCTGCGCGATGACGGAGCCGTTCGCACCGTTGTACAGCGAGGGACGACCGGCCGACTCGGTCAGGAAAATGGTGTTGGACGTGCCGTCCGTGACGCCCAGAGAGTTGGTATAGCCATTGACCGATGCCGTGAGATAGGGAATGTCCGCTGTGATTACCACGGTTGGGTCGGCGATCATGCCCACCGGATTCTGAATCGTCAGGCTATTGGCCGTGATGAACGACTGACTCACGCCGTAGAAACCGGCATAATCCGTGACCGCGACGACGGGATACCAGTTCGTCCAGGTTTTGGTGGACGCTCCGGTCGATGGGGTCAAACCGGGATTCAGCGTGGTGAGGTTTTGACCGCTGCCCAGGGTGCTGGAGTTGACCCAGGTGCCGCCGGACCAGGCCGGTTGGGGATTGCCGTCAAAGCGCGGCTGATTCGGCGTGGACGGGCAATTGGCGATGCTGATCGGCACCGAGGTGACCGACAGGTTGGATTGCGTCCCCGAAATATCATCCCAGTTGTTGTTGAAATTGTAGCCTGCGTAGAGCGCGCTCTGCTCGACATAGGGCAGGATCTTCGTGAACCAGCGGGCGCGGGGCGAACTGGAATTCGTGGCGTCGGCGCGCGCGTTGTACGGGAAGAACTTGTTGACGTCGTGATAGCCCCAAAGCGCCAGCCCGTGCTGCTTGAGATTGTTCACGCACTGCGTCCGGCTGGCCGCCTCGCGCACCTTCTGGACGGCGGGGACCAAAAGTGCGATCAGCACCGCAATGATCGCGATCACGACCAGCAGTTCGATCAAAGTGAAGGCCTTTCGTTTCGTACTCAATCGTGCTCTCATGGCATCATCTCCTCATCTGTGGAATCGAAACCGGATAACCATTGCGTCACTTCATAACAATGATTATCATCTTTATCATGATGATAAGTTTAGTTGTTTTATCGAGGAAGTCAAGATCAGACCGTTTTTTTTGCGAGATTGCTGCCGAAACAGAGGGGAAAACGGGCATGTGATTGAGGAGATTATGGCCTAAGCACTGTTGAGCATTCGTTTAGCGTTCGCTCCAGTGAAACGGCATGATCATGCCGTCTCGCTGGAGCGAACGCTAAACGAAGATTGGCATCACTTCCATTTCATGACAACGCCCAGGTACTCTTCCTTCTTTTTCAGGAGCCCTTCATAGGCACCGCCCAGCTCCGCCGGGGCGATGGTATGCGTGACTAGCCCTTTCAGATTGAGCCGGCCCGACGCCATGGACGCCAGCAGCCAGTGCTGGGCCTTGTTGATGTCCCACGCCCCGGCCAGCCGTGTGTGGGCCGGTTCGAACAGCATGTTGCCGTGGGCGCCGGTCACTTCCAAATATCGCCGATGCAGGTCGTCGTAGAAGTTGACGTCCTGGGCCTTGCCGCGCGGACTGCCGACGACGACGACCTGCCCGCCGTCGCAGGCGAGCGACATGGCCAGCGGAATGGCATCGGGCACGCCGGTGGCGTCGGCGACGACCTCCGCCCCGCGGGCCCCGAGAAACTCCTGCAAGCGGCGCTGCACATCCGGGGCCTGCGGATCGAGCGTGAAGTCGGCCCCGGCAGCGCGAGCCGCATGGCAGCGCATCTGCACCGAATCGATGCCGACGACCGGATTGGCCCCCGCCGCCAGCAGTGAACGCAGCGCACATTGGCCGATCATGCCCAGTCCCAGCACCGCTGCCGAGCGTCCCAGCGTGATGCCGGCCCGGATCGCCGCTCCCATCCCGTAACGAAAGATGCAGGCAAGGGCAGCCTTCTCGCACTCCAGGTTCGCCGGCAGCTTCCACAACCGGCCTCGCTCATGGCCGATGGTGAGCAGCTCGGCTGACGCATGGTTGCCCGGATAGCTGACCCGATCGCCCGCCTTCCAGCCCGTCACCTTCGATCCGACGGCCAGCACCGTCCCGGCCGCCGAGTAGCCCGAACGGAAGGGAAACTTCCAGTCCGGCAGCGACGGATCCTTGAGCCATTGATGGGTGCCGGTGTAGACGGCCAGTTCGGTGCCGGGGCTGACGGCGCTGACCTCGGCGGCGACGAGGATCTGGTTGTCCGCCGGCGGCGGCAGCTCCACTTCGCGAACCTCGACCTGGAACGGCTGCACGATGGTGACTTGGCGGGCTTTCACGGATCGGCTCTCCGAGGGGACCAGTTGGTAACCGGTCCGGAATTCATGGACCGGTAACAAACCGGTCCCCACGGGATAAACTACGTTGGCGAAGCGGATGCGACAACGACCATCGTGGGACGGGCTTCCTAGCCCGTCCAGCCAAGCCCCCCCGGGATAGTCCATTGACGCCGTTTGGCACCGGCTGGACGGGCTAGGAAGCCCGTCCCACGGCTCATCATTTCCCGTTCATCGCCGGCAGGCGCAAGATGAGCGTGGCTCCTTGTTGCAAGCCGACCGCCAGGTGCCTTCCGTCCGGAGCGAACGAGACGCCGTTCACGCCGCCGAAGAATTGCCAGGAATGGGGGCGAAGTCCGGACTCGACGTCGATGACGGCCACGCTGCCGAGGCGTGTCGCCACGGCGACGATGCTGCCATCCGGCGACAGGGCGATGCTATTCGCTCCTTGAACCGGGGGCAGCTTGGCCACTTCACGGGGCTGCGAGCCGCCGATGTCGAAGATCAGAATGCCATTGGGCTCAGCAGCAGCGAATCGACCCGCCCGTGCCGACAGAGCCACAGGTCCCGTTCCGCTCCAGGTTTGCTTCCAGCCGCTTTCGTCACGCTGAAAGAGATGAGAACTGGGTTTTGGCGTATTGTCGATGACACTGGACGCAAGGGCCTTGCCGTCAGAGCGCAAAGCAAGTTGATTGTCGGGAACGTTGAAACTGGCTGTTTTCTGCCATTTCCCTGCCTCGATGGTTGCGAATTCCACGCCGCCACCAGGAATCACGCACGCCGCCGTGCCGCCATCGACCGTCAGGGCATGCGGAGTGTGCGGGCGGTTCATGATAAAGCGGTTCTTTTTCCCGTCCCATTCCGACAAATCGATTTCGGTCACGAAAAACAGACCGTTGCGTGAAAACCCGCTAAAGTTGCGGAGGTGAATGGGCAAATTCCGCGTGCTCGGCGCGGCGGCCGTCAGGTCCCACCACGAGTTGTTGTGGGGCAGGGAAGTTGTCAGCGTCTGCCCGTCCGGTGAAAAAACCGGCCCCAGGACGGCATCGTGCGGCCGCCAGCGGTTTGTCAGCTTCACGCCGTCGAAATCGAAAACTTGCATCGAACCTGATCGAATCAGCGTGGCCCCGACGACCAACGTCTTGCCGTCCAGGGCGAACGCGACCGATCGCGGCGCGCCGCGGATTTCGTGTTCGGCTTTGGGCAGGCTCGCAGCGTGAACGGGCCAAAGCTGGACGCACGGCGGCGCGTTGCCGTCAAAGGACAATACCGCCAACAGTGTGCTATCCGGGGAAAATGCCAGGGCGCGCCCGTAATGCGGGCCTTTCGTTGACAGCGTGCGCTTGATCGGCTCTTTTGGGTTCGTCAGGTCCCACAGGGCAACTTTTTCCGGGTACGCCAGTTTATTCCACTCATACGTTGCCAGCGCCTTGCCGTCCGGCGACACCGCCATGAGCCCCGCGGAATCCTTCAGGTCGGATATCACCCTGGGCGTGGACTCGTGCACGTCCCAGAGCCGAAGCGAACCACCGTCCGAACTGATCAAGGTGTTGCCGTCCGGCAAGAAGCACATCCTGGGCCACTTGCCTGAATGGCTGAAAGCGCCGCGCTCCTTGAGCTTGCCGTCAACCCAGTCCCACAGGTGGATCTTGCCGTCGGCGTACTGGGCGGCCAGGCGCGCGGCCTTGGGCGCTGCCGCGACCGCGGACGGATCGAGCGGCGCCAGATCCGCCAGGCGCACCGGTTCAGCGGGTGATAGGTCCCACAGGGCACTGAAGGCGCAGAGGGTATTCCCGGACACGAAAGCGACGTTATGCCAACTGCGCCCGGGCGGACCTCTCAGCTCGCAGTGAAATCGGAGCGTGGCCGCGTCGTAGACGTGGATCACATGTGGCCCAATCGCGCACGCCACCAACCACTTGCCGTCCGGGCTGACGACCACGTCGTCCACGTCTTCCGGCATCCGCCCCTTGAGATCGCCGACGACGGCCACGGTTTCCTTCGGCAGCCAGGGACGACGATTGTCCTCGGCGATTTGCGCCGGGTCGAGCCGATCGAGCGGGCTGGCGCCGGGAGGCAACGGCTTCTCCTCCGGCTTGGTTTCCACCGGCTTGACCGCGACCACCGCGTCCTTCGCCACCTGCAGGATGTAGATGGTGCCGTTGGCGTTCCCGGCGGCGAGGTACCGGCCATCGGGGGAGAGGGCCAGGCTCTTGACCGGGAAGGGCATCGGCCATTCCTCATTCTTGCTGCCGAATTTCGCGTCGTAACTCACCAGGAATTTCCCCTCCATGGCGGCATAGAAAATCTTGCCGTCGGGGGCAAAAACTCCCGCGTGGCTGTTCGAGTATTGCTGGGTCAGGCTGATCTTGAAGAGCTGGCTTGCGTTCGTCGCATCCCAGGCCAGTATGCTCCCGCTGCCGGCGGTGAAAATCGTCCGGCCATCGGGGCTGAATGCCACGTAATCCACGAAGCCCGAGGGGTGATCGAGCGCGCACCGTTCCTTGACTTCGGGCCCATCGAGGTCCCAAACCTGGATCAATCGCTGCGGCAGCGTCAAGTTCCGAATCCGTTCGACGTTAAAGGCCAGTAATTTGTTATTGGACGCCAGCGCGGAATTCCCAACAAAGGGCCACGCCTTTGGCCAGGGCGTTTTTGGGGTAGCCCGTTCCTTGACGCCCTTGTCGGAAACGTCCCACAGACGAAGCTTGGCCGTGTCGCTCACATGATGAAAACCGACGAGTTGGGGCTTGCCGTCGCCGCCGAACCTTGCGAATCTCAACTGCCCCATGCCTTCGAAGATCTTGCGTCCCTTGATGCCTTCCGGAGTCAAGTGCCAGAGGTAGGTATCGCTGGCGTCGGCCCTTTCCGTATAAAGTTGATGCCCGGAGATCAGGGACTTGCCGCCTGGAGCAAACCGCAAGTATTCAATGGGATAGTCGTGTCCCTTGCCGACAGCCGTCTCCCTGCGGGCCGGGCCCGACAGGTCCCAGATGCGCAGCTTGCGATCGCCACCGCCGGAGGCCAGCGACTTGCCGTCGGTGGCAAAGGCCAGGGAAAGCACAGCGCTATTGTGACCGACGCCGCGGACGGGTCGTTCCGTGGGTTCCTTACCGGTCACGTCCCAAAGCTTCACGATGCCGTCGTGGCCGACGGACGCCAGGGTCTTTCGGTCGGGGGCGAAACAGGCATGTTGAATCATGTCGGCGTGCCCGCCGCTGAATTCCTTGATTATTTTCGGCGTCGGCGTCGATAGATCGAGCAAGCGGATGCCTCCCGGAGCCACGGAAGGCGGTCCGATTGCCAGGGTTTTGCCTTCCGCATCGAACGCCAGAATCGTGGCGTTATCATCGGGGGACTTGGGCATGGGCCGGGCCACCAGCGTCTTTCCGTTCACTTCCCACATTCGGACGGCTTCATGATTGCTGAATTGATGATTGGAAACAATCGTCTTGCCGCTGGGAGAAAAGAGCACACGAAAAGCGGAGCTGTCGCCCCCGGCAGGCTTCGCGGAAACAGCCAGCTCCTGGAGCTTCTCCGTGGTGACGTCCCAAAGTCGCACCAGGCCGTCGTCGCCGCAGCTCGCTAACGTTTTGCCGTCGGGGGCAAGGGAGACCGCTTGCACTTTCCCCGGCACCACCTTTTCCACGGGCTGCTCACCTGCAAGATCCCAGACTTTTGCGGATTTGTATTGCCTCGAGGCCGCGGCCAGAATTTTCCCCTTGGCGCCAAACGACAGCGACGTCGCCGCCGCCAAATGGACGACAGCTAGCTTTTCGGGCAGTTCGCGCGAAATGTCCCACAAGGTGATGAGGCCGCTTCCGTATTGGCCTAGCGCCACGGTCTTGTTGTCGGCGGCGATCGCGACGCTGTAGTCGCCGGCCGCATCCAGGGTGTGTTTGAGGCGCAAGGTCTGGGCGTCCCAGATTTGGCCTGACGACGTTGCCAATAACTTGCCGTCGGGACTGAAACACATGGAGTCGCTCCCCAGGGATGCTCGATACCAGGCCCGATGCTCGCCCAGCACCGCGACCAGCTCCTTCGGCTGCCCCGGATAGCGTTCCTCCTGCGGAATCTTGGCCGGGTCCAGGTTCACACCGTTGGACAGCGGGTTTACGGCCACGGCTCGGTCGAGCCAGATCTTGACCTTGGTCGCCCCGTCGCGCGTGATGGTGAATTCCTTCGTGGAGAACTTCCAGCCCTCCTTGGTGTCGGCGATGTCGATTTCGTAGTCGCCCACCTTCAGGTCGAGCTGCCGTTTCGTCGTCGGGTCGAACAGCTTGACGCCGCCTTGCTTGACCAGCACCTCGACGTTTGGATCGTCGATTTCGATGACCAGCGTGCCGCGCGGCGTCGGCACCAGGATCACGCCGCCGAGGTAAAGCCCGCCGACGGTCAGTCCCGCGACGACCGCCAGGATGACGGCCACCCGCCCCAGCCAGCTGCGCTTCTGCTTGGCCGACGACTTGATCGGCCGCAATCGTTTTGTGCTGCCGGCCAGGCGCGTTTCGTCCGCGGCCTGGTCGCCGCGCAGCTCGGCCAGTTCGGTGGCAACTTCAGAGGCGCTGGCGGGCCGGTCGTTCGGGTTCTTCTCCAGCAGCCACATGGTGAATTCGCTGACTTCCTTCGGCACATCGGGATTGAGGATCTGCGGCGCCGCCGGATTCTCCAGGGCCAGGGCGGTGAGCAAACTGATGGTGTTCTCGCCCTTGAAAGGCCGTTGCCCCGTGAGCATCACGTAAAGGACGCAGCCGAGACTGAACAGGTCGGCCCGAGCGTCGATCGATTCGCCCTTGGCCTGCTCGGGAGCCATGTACGCGGGAGTGCCGATCAGGGCGCCCGATTGCGTCAGCTTGGTGTCGTCCTCCGAACGGGCCAGGCCGAAATCGAGCAGCTTGACCTTGTACGACGACGGCGGTGGCTCGGTCTCATCTTTGCGTTTTTCGCTTTCCTTGCGCGCCTTGGTTTCCAGCCAGACATTGCCCGGCTTGATGTCGCGGTGAATGAGGCCCATGGCGTGGGCGGCGCCGAGGCCCTCCGCCATCTCCGCGGCGATCCGCAGCGCCTCGGCCACTGGCAGCTTGCGTTTCTTTTCCAGGACCTCGTCGAGTGGCTTGCCCTTGAGGAACGGCATGGCCAGGAATGGCACGTCGTTGTCCTCGCCCACCTGCAGGATGGTGACGACGTTTTCGTGCTCGACCTTGGCGGCGGCGCGAGCCTCGCGCAGAAAGCGTTCCCGGGCCTGTTCGCTGGCGGCATATTGCGGCAGCATGACTTTCAGGGCCACCTGGCGATGCAGCAACATGTCCTCGGCCAGCAGCACCATGCCCATGCCGCCGGCTCCGAGCTTCTTCAGGACGCGGTACTGCCCGAGCCGGCCCAGTTCGTCGGACTCCTGGGCGGGGGCGAGGAAATCGAACTCGTCCTTCGGCGGGGCCATGGCCTGGGTCGCGTCGCCCGGGCGCTTTTTCCTGGAGTCGCGGACGCCGGAAAGGCCGGGGTTCGTGTCGCCGCCGACCGGGAGGATGGTCCGCTGGTCGCTGAGGTCCGCGGCGTTGCTGGATGTGGGGGCAATTGTTTTTTCATCGGCACCCCCAGGGCTCGGAGTACCTCGCCCTGGGGCTTGGGGGACGGGGACTGCCTGGCCGCATCCGGGACACTTCACCTTCTTGCCCGCCAGCTCCGGCTTGACCTTCAAGTTCTTGCCGCATTTGCTGCATGCGAAGTTCAACTTGCTCGGGGCGGGCTGGGCCGCCGGCGCCTCGCCGAGCTTCGCCAGCCGGGCGATCAAGCCGGTCAGCACGGGATCGTCCGGGTTCTCAGCCAGCGATTTCGCCTTGGCGAGGACGGTCACCAACGTGTCCTTGGGGGCCAGCGTCTGCACGCGCGACAGGCACGCGTCGCAATCCTGCAAGTGCTGCAGCAAGGGCTCCATTTCCTCCGGTGCGAAGTCGGCGATGGCCAACCTCTTGAGCTCGCTTGCCTCGGGACAGGTGGTTGGCTTGGCCATCTGATATTGCTCCGCATGCTGATGGATTTATCGTTTCGCGCTCGCGCGGCCCTCGCTGTGGCATCGTCCACAACCGGGGCCGCGCGAGCGCGAAACGATAAATCGGGATTGAAGATCTCTATTAAATGTACGAGTCGGACCCGGCAATCCTATCGCGAAACCGACACTCACTCGAGAAGTCCCTTGAGTTCTTGCCGCAGCCGGCTCAGCACGCGCAGCTTGGCGCAGTAGACAGCCGCGACCGTCAGCCCCAGTTCCTCGGCCACGTCCGCGGCGGCTCGGCTCAGCACGCCATGCTCCCAGAACGCTCGCCAGGTCGCAGGTTGAAAATCGGCCTGCATGATGCGCAAGGCCTGGCTGACGAGATGCTGCCGATACTCGTCTTCTTCCAGAACGGACAGCTCGGCCGGGGCTTCCAGTTCGTCCAGATGCTGATCGTCGCCCGGCACCGGCCGCGTCCCGGTGCGCCGCTGCCGATCGCGCCAGTGGTTGAGCGTGACGGTCCGGAGCCAGGCGCGAAAGCTCTTGTGCTGGTCGTATCTGAACTCCGGCAGCTTCTGGAACAGCGTGGCGAAAACGTCCTGCGTGAGATCCGCGGAATCGGCCGATTGCAAGCCGCAGCGCCGGCCCCAGAAGAAAATGAGCGGCGAGTAAAGCGCGACGAATCGGCTCCAGTCGTGCTGGTCCCGACGTTTGCAGACGCGCTCCAGCAACGTGATCGGCGTGGTGTCCATCGATTCCCGGAATGTTGACAAAAAACGCGAGTGAAGTGAGTTTACGAAAATGTGATAAGCGGAGAAAGGGTCGTTTAGCCGCTCGCCTCCGGCGGGCCTAACCAGACTCTCTGGGGGGCTTTGGCGTTGACGACTTGTTAGTCACTGAGGTCTGAAGTTCTACTGCATCTGCGGAGAACTTCAGACAACGAAGGTCGATGCTATTATAACGAAGGTCGATGCTATTATGCCGCTTGCGCGCTATATCGGCGATAGGTG
>Ga0182024_10006341_pt1 | contig 26021 bp, 23 predicted proteins | sample P32metaG_FD_120480 | JGI IMG/M metagenome (GOLD analysis project Ga0182024, IMG submission 120480) | Permafrost microbial communities from Stordalen Mire, Sweden - P3-2 metaG (Illumina Assembly) | ecosystem: Environmental > Terrestrial > Soil > Wetlands > Permafrost | place: Sweden: Stordalen... | reverse complement strand
TCCGATGCCGTTAATCGGGCTGATCGGTCTGCTAGCTTTGAGCGCAGCTTTGGCCCTCAAGGTTGTTCGAGAACGCGCTTTGTAAGGACTACTTAGGTCTGCCCAGGCCGGGGCCCCGTTCGCGCTGGCTTGGGTTACTTTTGATTTAACTGAATAGAGAGAGGGCTTGCGGCCGGCGGGGACAGCAAGCGTGAACGGGGGTCACAGTGCGACAGAGAGTCATACCGATATTGGCGCAGCGGGTTCGAGATTCCCAGCTCGATGGGGACGGCGGTTACCAGACCAGGGCACGCGGCATGGCCGTGCTCACCAACCCGTTGCTGAACAAAGGCACGGCCTTCACTGCAGAGGAACGAAAAGAGTTGGGCCTCGCAGGCATGCTCCCCCCTGTCATCAGCACCCTGGAGGCTCAAGTAAAATCGGCCCATAGTCAGTACCAACGCTTGCCGGATGCGCTCAGTAAGAATATCTACCTCACCGCGCTGCACGACCGCAACGAGGTGCTGTTCTACCGTTTGCTGTCCGGGAACCTGCGCGACATGATACCGATCGTCAACGATCTAACGGTCGGCAAGGCGATGCAGCAATATCACCACGAGTGCCGGCGTCCCAGGGGCGTGTACCTCTCCATCGACCACGTCGAAGGGATCGAAGAGGCCCTTCGGAACCGCGGCGCTGGACCTGAAGACATTGATTTGATCCTGGCAACAGACGCCGAGCAAATCCTCGGGCTGGGCGATTGGGGCGTGGGCGGCATCGAAATCTCGATCGGCAAGCTGGCCATCTATACCGCAGCGGCCGGAATCGACCCCACGCGCGTGATTCCGGTAATGCTGGATGTCGGCACCAACCGAAAAAGCCTGCTGAAGGATCCCATGTACATCGGGAACCGGCATGCCCGCATCCGCGGGGAGCGCTACGACGCTTTCATCGATGCCTACGTCCAGACCGCGACTAAGATGTTCCCGAATGCGCTGCTGCAGTGGGAGGACTTTGGGCCCGGCAATGGCCGCCGCATCCTGGAGAAATACCGCGAACGGATTTGTACGTTTAACGACGATATGCAGGGCACCGGCGCGATCACGCTAGCGGCTGCGGTTTCGGCGGTGCGCGTCTGCGGATCGCCCCTGCGGAACCAACGCGTGGTGGTCTTTGGCGCCGGAACGGCGGGTGTGGGAATCGCCGACCAAATCCGCGATGGTATGGTGCGTGAGGGCCTCTCCCAGCAGGATGCCACGCGGTGCTTCTGGCTGGTGGATGTGGATGGGCTGCTCACCGACGACATGGGTGACCCGCTGCGCGACTACCAGGTGACTTATGCACGCCCATCCGCCGAGCTGAAGTGCTGGAAGCGCGAGGGCGAGGGAAACTCCATAGGCCTCGCCGAAGTCGTGCGTCAAACCCGGCCCACGATGCTGATCGGTGCTTCGACCGTGGCAGGCGCTTTTACGGAAGCCATCGTCAGGGAAATGGCAGCGCATGCCGACCGGCCTATCATATTTCCGCTTTCCAATCCAGCACCCATGGCTGAAGCTGCTCCGGCCGATCTGATTGCTTGGACCGAGGGCCGGGCACTGATTGCGACTGGCAGTTCGTTCCCACCCGTGACTTACCGGGGAGTGACGTATGTCATCGGACAGGTGAACAACGCTATGTTGTACCCTGGCCTTTGCCTGGGCGCCATCGTCTCTCGGGCGCGCCGAATCAGCGACAGCATGTTCGCGGCTGCGGCGAACGCCGTCTCGAGCCTGGTTGCCGTGCGCCTGCCTGGCGCCTCTTTACTTCCGCATGTCGATGACTTGCGCAGCGTGTCACTCACGGTCGCGGTTGCGGTTGTGGAGGCCGCTGTGGCGGAGGGCTTGGCAGGCCTGAAGCTCGACGACATCGTGCAACAAGTGAGCGATGCGATGTGGCAGCCCGAGTACCGCGGGATTGAAGCGGTCTGAAGGTAGCGAACGAATTCAGAAAGAGGGTCAGAGTGAGGAGCATGGCATCGAGGGCCCGAGGTCTCGGCGTCACGATAGCGCTCGCAAGCACACTCCTGATCGTTCCTGGCGCGCATGCCCAATCTCATGCTGAGCCGGCACGCGACGGCCAGGCCCCGGGAGCTTACCTGATTTCGGTGGACGTCGCGTTGGTGGTGCTGCCTGTTACTGTGCGCGACCGCCAAAGCCAGCATGTCTCCGATCTGCAAGAGGGCGATTTTAAGGTTTATGAAGACCACGTACTGCAACCCATCCGGCTGTTCCGGCATGAGGATATTCCAGTCGTCGCCGGACTGCTGGTCGACCACAGCGGAAGCATGGCCCCAAAACTTGCCGAGGTGATCGCTGGCGCCGGGGCTTTTGTGCGGTCCAGCAACCCCGAGGACCGCATGTTCGTCGTGAACTTCAACGAAAAGGTATCGCTCGGCCTGCCCGACGGGACGGCATTTACCACTAACGCCGACCAGCTCGAGGCTGCGATCTGGCGTGCTCCTGCCTTTGGCGAAACAGCGCTTTACGACGCGATCGCGAAGGCCTTAGAGCGAATCGAGGAACATAGTATGGACAAAAAGGTGCTGGTGGTCATCAGCGACGGAGCCGATAACGCCAGCGCGCACAGCTTGGAACAGGTTTTGCAGATGGCGGAGCGTTCCAGCGCCATCATTTATACCGTCGGTGTTTTTGCGCCCGACGATCAGGACGCCAATCCCAAGGTGCTGGCTCGCCTGGCACAGGCGACGGGTGGAGAGGCTTTCTTCCCCGAACAACCCAGCGCGGTGACGGAAATTTGCGAGCGCATTGCGCGCGACATTCGGAATCAATACACCATCGGATACGTTCCCACGATGGCGAAGCGGGACGGCGTCTATCGTGCCGTTCGAGTAACCGTTCATGCGCCCGATCACGGGAAGCTTTCCGTCCGCACGCGTGCCGGTTATATCCCAGCCGGGCCGCCCTCAAAAGGGAAGCGCGAGGATGCGAAATGAGACGGGAGAGCCGCAATCCGCAGTTCGCCGGCCAAGTCGAAAAAGGCATCGTGCGTGACCATGGGCGGTCACGTGACATGTTATGGTCAGCTTGAAATCTCAGACGCCCGCAGCATAACGCATGCCTAAAGCCATATGCCAAAAGCCTAAGACCGTCCTGGGCGGGGTTGGAGCAGCAGTGAAGCTGAGTGGATCTTTGATTGCAACCCGATGAATCCGCGGAGCAGCCAGCCCTGGTTCGATCATGGCATCCGGAGCCAGGAGGCGTAACATTTCATGATTCAATCCATCTACAAGGGCACAGAGATTGAAATGGCTGCATCAACAGAAAAGATCTCACACTATGAACGTGGCCGGAAATACCTAACAGGAGCTCTAAAAAATGCCAATTACTCAAGACGAACTTGGAATGCACCGCCGGGCCATCCTGGCGACACCCACCGACCTCGGCTCCGAAGCCGTCAAAAACATCACCGGCGCTCTCAATGCGCTACTGGCCGATGTATTCGCTCTCTATATAAAGACCAAGAACTTTCATTGGCACGTCAGCGGACCGCACTTTCGCGACTACCACCTCTTGCTCGATGAGCAAGCCGGTCAGATTTTTGCGATGACGGACGACATCGCTGAGCGCGTGCGCAAGATCGGTGGCACGACCATTCGATCGATCGGCCACATTGCCCGCCTGCAACGGCTCAGCAATAACGATGCCGACTACGTCGATCCGCTCGATATGCTCGCCGAATTGCGCGAAGACAACCGGGCCATGCTTGCCAGTATGCGCGAAGCCCATGACCTGTGCGACGAAGAGAACGACGTAGCCACCACCAGCCTTTTGGAGAATTGGATAAACGAAACAGAACGGCGCATCTGGTTCCTGTTCGAAGCCGGACGAACAACCTAGAGTACTGCGCGCCGGACGTGGGGCTCTCACATGGAAATCCGCGAAATCGATTTAGAAAAGAAAGGGAAAATAATTAATGCCTGAAATGAACTCGGTTGTAGCCATTTATGAAACCCATTCTCAAGCAGAGCAAGCGGTGAAAGAACTGCAGAAGTCTGGGTTCGATATGAAGAAAATGTCCATCATGGGCAAGGATTATCACACCGACGAGCACGTGGTCGGATACTATAACACCGGCGACAGAATGAAGTACTGGGGCAAGATGGGCGCCTTCTGGGGTGGCATCTGGGGAATGCTTTTCGGAGCCGCTTTCTTCGTCATTCCGGGCTTTGGGCCGATATTGGTAGCCGGTCCGTTGGTGGCCTGGATCATTGGCGCGCTGGAAGGCGCGGTTGTGGTGGGCGGATTGAGCGCGCTGGGCGCGGGGCTGTACAGCATCGGCATCCCCAAAGACAGCGTCGTGCAATACGAGACGGCGCTCAAGTCCGACAAGTTCCTCCTTCTGGCCCATGGCACGGCGGACGAGGTGGCCAAGGCCAGGGACATTCTGCAGACGACGCAGCCACTGCAGGTTGCACTACACACGGCAAAACGCGAGCAGTTCGCCGGGGTTAGCGGCACATAGCCCGGCCAATCAGGGGGCATCGGGCGGCCGGCCTCCACCATCAGTAAGCCTTTCTCAACGGCGTGTTTAGCGGCCATTCGCTTAGTATGAATTTGTCGGCGCATTTGAGACCGTCGGGCACTCGCTCCGGAAATGCCGCCGCCAAGAAAGTAGGTAGCTGATGGCCGCCTCCCATTCGGACGCGCTGGTGCTCTTCGGTGTAACGGGAGATCTCGCCCACAAGATGATCCTCCCGGCGCTCTATGCGATGGCGAAACGAGGCACCCTCAAGGTCCCGGTAATCGGGGTCGCCCTCCCGAACTGGAGTCTGGCGCGTCTGCGCAAACACGTGACCGACAGCATCAAGCAATCCTGCGGGATCGATAACCAGCGTGCCCTTCACCATCTTCTGTCCCTGTTGAGGTACGTGAGCGGGGATTATAAAAACCCGAACACCTTCACGGCAATAAAGAGCGCGCTGGAGAACGCTCGCCGCCCGGCGTACTACCTCGCCATCCCGCCCTCGCTCTTCGAGACGGTGATCCAAGAACTCGGCGCGGCGAATTTGGCCAAGAACGCGCGCGTCATTGTAGAAAAGCCGTTCGGACGTGACCTAGCCTCCGCCCGGGAGCTCAACCAGGTGGCGCATACGGTATTCGCGGAAGATTCCATCTTCCGCATCGACCACTACCTCGGGAAGGAGACGATCATGAATATCCTCTATTTCCGTTTCGCCAATTCCTTCCTGGAGCCGATCTGGAACCGCAACTACGTGGCCAGCATCCAGATAACCCTATCCGAGGATTTCGGCGTGGAAGGCCGCGGCGCGTTTTATGAAAGTGCCGGCTGCCTGCGTGACGTCATCGAGAACCATCTCTTCCAGATCGTCGCGCTACTTGCCATGGAGCCCCCGGCCGAGCGGGACTTTGGAGCCGTGCACCGGGAAAAAGCCAAGGTCTTACGAGCCATGCGCCCTCTGAAGCCCGACGACCTGGTGCGCGGCCAGTACACTGGTTACCGCAAGGAGCCAGGCGTCGCGAAGAACTCCGACGTCGAGACCTTCTGCGCGCTGCGGCTTTTCATCGACTCATGGCGCTGGGCGGGAGTGCCGTGGTATCTCCGCTCCGGCAAATACCTCGCCGATACCGCGACCGAGGTCCTGGTGGAGTTGAAACCGCCGCCCCAGAGGCTTTTCGCCGACTCAGCTCCGTCGGCAGGCCGAGCCAACTACGTTCGCTTCCGGCTCTCCCCCGGTGCCGCCATCGCCCTCGCCGCTCGTGTCAAGCTCGCAGGCAAGGAGTTCGTCGGCGAGCAGCGAGAGCTCTATCTGTTCGAAGAAAGTCCGGGAGAGGAAGCGCCGTACGAGCGGCTTTTGGGCGACGCCCTGACCGGCGACGGTGCGCTCTTCACTCGTGAGGACGCGGTCGAAGCCGCCTGGGCCGTGGTCGATCCAGTCCTTAAGAAACACCACCGCGTTCGACCCTACAGGCGCGGCGCCTGGGGGCCCAAAGAGGCGAACACGATCATCGCTTCAGACGGCGGTTGGCACAATCCCAGACCCAAAGAGACGTCCGGATAAACGCGCCCGCGTCGACCGTGATCAACAGGCGTCTGTGCCATCAGCCGCGATGCCTGCGGATTATGCCGCAGGGACTTCGAGCAACCAAGGCCAACATGGATCGAAGCTCCGTTGCCTCCGGCTGGTCATTGAATTGCTTCCATGGTTGCAGGCCGCTGGGCGGCGACCGCCTTTACGAGCGCTATGAGGTGCTGGCCTCATTTTCGGAAAAGGGCGAGCGCGACGATTCTGCTGACGCTCGCAGGTAGCGCTTTTGCGTGCGCACAGGAGCTTGCGTCCCCAGAGACCGCTATTGCCGGCAATGCTCCGCTAGGCGTGGCTTTGCCTGACGCCACTTCACGGGATGTTGTTTTACCAACCACGCCTTTACCGGGCTCGCCGTCGCAGGAGGAATCCACGAAGAACGCGGCAGCACCGTGCCTGGAGCCGGCGCCGCTTCTCAGATGGCAAGACTACCAAGGTCCATTCCAGAAGGTGGTGGGAGCCTTCGCCCGGAAGCTGGAGCTCAAAGCCGCGCATCCTCCGCGGTACCTACCCGGAACCGTACTATGCTCTCTGGATGTGAAAGACAAGTTCATCCTGTTCGTTCACGATACGATTGATCCCATCTCATTTCTTTCAGCCGCATTCAACGCAGGTTTGGATCAGGCATCCAACCGGGACCGTACGTTCGGACAAGGCGCTGAGGGTTATGGCCGACGCTTTGCGGCCGACTTTGCCGGGCAGACAACATGGAGGTTTTTCACGGATTTTGCTTATCCAACGATCTTTTCGGAAGACCCTCGATATTACCGCTTGATTCACGGCAGCGGCAGGCGGCGTTTCTTTCATGCAGTGGAACATACCTTTGTGGCGCAGCGCGACAGCGGCAAGCGTATGTTCAATATTTCGCAATGGTTGGGAACTGTAACCGCAGTTGGACTCAACGACGTCTACCATCCGGGGAACGAACGCGGACTTACTCCCGCCCTGAGGGTAAGCGGCTATGCCCTCGCATCAGGCATCGGTTTCGACGTCCTCCGGGAATTTTGGCCGGATATCGCGCGCAAGCTCCACATGCCCTTCCGCGACACCCGTGAGCGGCCGACGACAGAGACTGGCCGCTCTCCTCAGTAAGTACCACAAGCGGCCGGCTTCCTGCTTCCGTTTGGACATACGCTTGCAAGGAGAACAACGCAACGACTCTCCCGCCATCGCGCAGGCTTCGGCGGCGCAACTGGAGAATGCTCGCTTGTTGTATCAGGCGGAACTCGCCGCGGATTACTTCCAGATTCAGGGACTCGATGCTGCACGAGTCTTGCTGGATGCCACCGTGAGTTCGTGACGAGAAGCATGTCCAGCTGACGCAGAATCGATTCGATGGCGGCGGCGCATCGATGGGCGACGTGGCACTGGCTCAGACGCAGTTGGAAACCGCGCGCGCAGCTGGTCGAACTGGGGGTTCAGCGTCCCAATTCGAACATGCAATCGCGGTGTTGACCGGTAAGCCCCCTTCAGACCTGTCAATTCCTGACGCGTCGAACCAGTCTCCGCCGCCCGTATCTGTGATCGGCCTTCCTTCCGCTCTGCTCGAACGAAGGCCCGACGTCGCCGCCGCCGAACGGCAGGTTGCCGCGGCGAACGAACAGATCGGAATCGCCAAAGCTGCGTTCTACCCGTCCTTGGCCTTCAGTGCCAGCGCGGGATTCGAAACTTCTGCTTTCCTCGATTTGCTCACTTGGCCAAGCCGGTTCTGGTCCGGTGGACCGCAGTTGGCGGAGACTCTCTTCGACGCGGGCAAGCGCCGCGCTCAAGTCAAGCTGACGCAAGCCGCCTGTGACGCCACCGTGGCGAGCTACCGTCAGACCGTCCTGACGGCATTTCAACAGGTGGAGGACAGCTTGGCGCAGTTGCGGATCCTGTCCGAAGAAGCTGAGATCACGGACCGGGCGGTCCAGTTCGCGCAGCAGTCGCTGGAGATCTCGACTGATCAATATCATGGAGGACTTACGAACTATCTGCAGGTGATCACAGCGCAGACCAGCGCGCTGCAGAATCAATTGACGGCGGTCGATATTCTTGCCCGCCGCAAGGTCGCGAGCGCTTGATTGGTCCAGGCCCTTGGCGGTGGATGGGATGCATCTCAGCTGCCCTCTTCCAGGGACCTGCTACGCTGAGCGAACCGATGCGGTGAGGCCCCCCCGGCATTGTATTCACGGGATCGCCGGATCTCCTGCGCTGGGCACGCCTGCTTCCCGCATCGCTGTAGTAGCGCAGGTGGTTCTGCTCGTCAAACTCGCGTCGACGTTTAAGGCTGGGTGAGGCCGAATAACGCGCACGCGGGTCAATCTTTCCTTGCTTGGACCGCCAACGTAACTTTGCTACCAGCTGATTAGATGAACGATCGAGGCGGCAGGAGACTTGCTCTTAGGATCAATGATGTTTCGCCGGCTGGCCTTTTTCTTCACGTTTCTCGTGGGCAGTGCAACCGCGCAGTCCACCTGCCCCCCGGTGAATTTTCTTTCAGCGAGAACTGTCAATCTCCAGCCATCCTCCAATTCGCACATTAATGTGGTTCGCCAGAGCGATGGATCGTATACCGGATTCGAGGTCGCCAAGGCCGCGCCGTACCGCGTTATTCGAACCACTCCTCATTTCGAACAGCAATTCTCAGCTTGCTTACCGCACAGTAGCTCGCCGTCACCGTCCCCAGCCCTGCCGGTGGAGAATCCGCCTGGGGCCGTATCGCAATCCCAGGTATCTGCCAGCCTTCCGTCCGGGAACATGCTAGTCGCATGGATTGACAATCCTGCCATTCGTTTTGATACCTTCGACCCGCAGCTGAACTTGTTGAACGAGACGAACTTCACGTTGCCGAGCGGCGTTAACGAGGGGTTCGGATTGCTCAAACTGGCCGATGTGAACGGAGATGGGAAACTGGATCTGATCGCAGTCTCAGATACACTTTATGCCGAAATCGATGCCGATTTCACGCTTTGGGTATTTTTGGGAAATGGCGATAGCACATTTCAGCCACCGGTAAGCCAAGATCTCGGCGTGACCGCTGCGGGTTTCAGCGATGCCGTGGTCGGCGATTTGAACGGTGACGGCAAGCCTGATGTCGTGCTGGTCGTCAATGGATTCGGCCCCGTTGGCATCGCCCTTCTGGGCAACGGCGACGGTACGTTTCACCAGCAAAACCTTGCCCTCATTACTAGTCCAAGCGATGCTTCCGTTGCGTCCCTTGCCCTGGGCGACTTGAATGGCGATGGAAAGCTCGATCTTGTTGTTAGTACGGGCCCTTCTGTAGCCGTCGATCTGGGGAACGGCGATGGAACTTTTCAAACGCCCGCGCTGTTCCCGGTTCAGGCCGACGGAAATTAGCTGACGGTCGCCATCGGTGACGTAAATGGGGATGGAATTCCCGACATCGTCACATCCAGCGGTTCCATCCTGTTTGGCGACGGCAAAGGCAATTTTCCGTCACGCCGCGACTACGCAATAGCAACACCAGAAAACGACAACGGCACCGTGATGCTGGCCGATTTCGACGGCGACGGGATAGCCGATATTCTGATTGGAGCCGGCAATCCGGTCTTTCTTTCGGGCACCGGGAGCCCCACGCTGACCGTTTTATTGGGCCAGGGTAAGGGGATCTTCGCAGCGGCGCCGGTATCGCTGGTCGGTGTCTCCGGGGCCGGTGCAAACCAGTCGGTCGCCGGCGATTTTGACGGAGACGGCATTCCAGATTTAGCGGTCTCCGACTTTAGTTTCCTCGCGATCCTGAAAGGCGACGGCAAAGGCGACTTCTCAGTCGCCGATCAAGTGAATCTTCAAGCCTTCCAAGGAAGTGCGGTATCAATCGCGGTTGCGGATTTTAATCGCGATGGCAAGCTGGACCTCGCAGCGCTGATGGATATAGCAGAGGGCACGGGCAGCGAAGTGGCTGTTTTTTACGGTAACGGCGACGGCACTTTGAGTGCTCCGCTCATTCTTCAGGTTGGGGCAACGTTCCCGAGCTTTCTGGGCGCGTCCGACTTAAATGGCGACGGGCTTTCCGACCTGGTCGCATCCGTGAAAAACACCGTGTTCATCTGGCTTGGAAAACCGGGAGGAACGTTTGCGCCCCCCGTCACGTACTCCGTTCAGGGCGGATATTTGTCTTCTGGTGAGCCCGTTTCACTCGCGTTTGGCGACTTTAATTCCGATGGAAAAATGGACATCGCGGTTCCCGGACAAGCAGCGGGCATCATCACTCTGTTGCTGGGAAAGGGCGACGGCACGTTCACCATGGGCGCCTCCATACCGCTCTCGATGCCGCCGCCAAGCGCCGACTTCTCCAGCTTGGGACCGGTTATTCTGGCCGCGGCTGACTTGAATGGCGACGGGCGGCTCGACCTCATCGCGAGTCTCGCGGACTCTGACGGCGGCAGCTTCGGATTCGCAGTGCTGCTTGGCAACGGCGATGGTACGTTCCAGCCGCCGATCCTGAATCCGCAGCCTGCGAATGCATTTACCGTGGCCGACATGAATGGCGACAAGATTCCCGATCTTATTGTTTCCGGGACGTCTGTACTCTTGGGCAACGGGGATGGAACATTTCAAACCGGGCTGCTCGTTTTTGGAGCATTGGAGGCTGTCGCCGTGGCCGACTTTAATCGGGATGGTACTCTCGATATCGCCGGGGGAATGAGTACGGGCGGCATCGCCACATTTCTGAATTTGACTGCCCCGCCACCACCGTTGACCGTTGTTCCCGCGACCACATTTCTGCTGGGGACGCTCGCTCCCAACTCGTTCGCTTCCGCATTCGGTCGCGCCTTGACGAACCAAGCTCAGAGTCTTACGATCACGGTCCTGGATTCAGCAGTCGTGAGCCGGCCGGCTCCGCTGATTTATGTTTCGCCTGATCAAATCAACTTCCTGATCCCCGCTGGCACAGCCTCAGGCACCGCGACCGTTACGGTCACGTCAGCAACCGGAAAGTTTACTGCGCAGGTTCAGATCGCTGCAACTGCCCCCACACTATTTACCGAGGGAAATGGAATCGCCGCGGCGTATGTTACCCAGGTAGCGGCCGACGGTTCACAGACCAACCAATACGTCTTCACCGCACAATCAGGAAGCCTGGTTCCTCTGCCGATCAACGTTACCAGTGCGCAAACGTATTTGATTCTTTACGGAACAGGGTTCGATACTGCCAGCACGCCCACAGCTAGCGTTCAAGGCGTCCCGGTTCCCGTGACATACGCGGGCCCGCAACCGGACCTGCCTGGGCTGGACCAAGCGAATATATTACTGCCGCCTTCCCTCGCTGGAACCGGCGTAGCGAGTGTCGTCTTTACAGCCGGAAACATTCCAGCCAACACTGTATTCGTCACGATCCAATAAACGCACGGTTCGGCCTACTGGTCGTCAAACTTCAATTTCAGATTGTCGCCGCCAGGATAACTCACCTCGGTTTCGTGAACCCTCGCAAAGGGAGTCAGAGAATGCATCCGGGCGTTGGTCGCGCTGAGAATCTCCCGCACAGGAATTCCCCGCGCGGTGAGAGCATCGGCAATAAGCGACCGATGACACCGCCAGGGCACCGCCTCAGCACACATGATCGCCAGCGGCCGGTGGCGAGCCCGCTCGATTAGATTTTCGAGATTTGCCCGGAACTCAGCCGTCTGCATATAGTCGGCAAATCCGCGAAACGACGCGTTGCGCCAGCCGGTGTTGATGGAGTCTGGACGCGCCCGGCGCAGCCCCCCGAGTCCTGGCATGTGCCGGTAGCTGATTCCCGCCGCTTGCAAGCTGGCCGGCAAATTCTCACGATTAAACTGCGGATTGTGCCGGGACCGCGGTATGGTTCGAACGTCGATCAGCTCACCGATCCCGTGCGCCTTCAAAATAGCGATGAAATCCTCGATGGAGTGCGTGGAATGCCCAACCGTGCTGACGGAAGCTGGCGCTGGAAATTCGTCCGGCACGCTAACCCTGCTCGGCTACCGACCTCTCGGCCAACTCGCCGACGATAGGCAGCCTATAAAGGTCGTCATGCGCCGTCTTGATCAACATGAAGATCCAAGCCACAAAGATCGCAATCTTCAGCAGGGCCGGAAATAGACGGTGGAACGGCGGTCCCCACGGGCCTGGAATGCGAAAGAGCGGATCCAGCACCCAATCGACGATCAACCACGCTACGAACAAGTACAAGCCTTGAAACGCGTGAAAGCGAACTCGCCGGTCGCGGCGAAAGTGCGCGGACGCTAGCACGACGATGGCCGCCAGCCAACCCAGGATCGGAACGTAGCAAAGCAAGGAAGCGGTGCGTGGACTAATGCCGCCGAGAGAGCCCGACGCCGGCGATGAGGCCGGTTGGCGTACGCCGCAACTTCCGCAGTAGGCGTCCCGGCCCCCCACTTTCTGTCCGCACTGGCAACAGTAAGGCATTCCCTCCTACCCATTTTTACGTACGGCCAGGTACTCTGTCGGGCAATCTCATTGCGATATAGTGAGGACAGAAATGTTGTCCCAGTTTTTGCGATTGGCGTTCAGTGCCCTTCTTTTGATTGCCAGTATCCCGGCCGCGCATGCCAGATCGCTCGAAATCTTTTTCATTGATGTGGAGGGCGGCCAAGCCACTCTGATTGTCAGTCCTTCCGGTCAATCCATGCTGGTCGACACCGGATGGCGGGGGTTCGATGGCCGCGACGCGGACCGCATTGTGCGTGCGGCCAAGGCTGCCGGCGTCAAGCAGATCAATTACGTGCTCATCACGCATTACCATCGCGACCATGTCGGCGGAGTGCCGCAATTGGCGGATCGCATAAAGATCGTGACTTTCATGGACCACGGCCCGAACACGGAGAATTCGCGCGCCCCGCAGGAGGATTATAAGGACTACGCCGCGACCTTCCAAAAGGCCGAGCACGTGGTGCTGAAACCGGGCGATACCATCCCGCTCAAGGGCGTTACGGTGAACGTTCTCACGGCCAACGGCGAGCATGTCGCAGCGCCGCTTGCGGGAGCAGGTCAGCCTAACCCGTTCTGCGCCTCCACTCCCAAGCGCGAACCGGACCCCAGCGAAAATGCGCGTTCAGTGGGCTTCCTGCTGACTTACGGAAATTTCCATTTTCTCGATCTGGGCGACTTGACCTGGAATAAGGAGCTGGAGTTGATGTGCCCCAATAATCCCATCGGCCCGGTCGACCTCTACCTGACATCGCACCACGGTCTGAATCAGTCTGGCTCGCCTGCCTTGGTCGATGCGGTGCATCCGCGCGTAGCCATCATGAATAATGGCGCGCGAAAAGGCGGTAGTCCCGACGCGTGGCAAATCGTAAAGGATGCTCCGGGCCTGGAAGACCTCTGGCAGCTCCACTATGCGTTCGAGGGAGGAAAGCAGCACAATGTGCCGGACCCGTTTATCGCCAACATTGATGAAAACTGCCAGGGACAATACTTAAAAGTAACGGTGGAATCGAACGGCTCCTTCAGCGTGTTCAATCAACGCAACAAATACCAGAAGATGTACGGACCGCGCCCTTAGCGGGCACCTTGGCGTCTCCGCATTCTTAAGGCAACTCGGTCTAAGATCGGCTGCGGAACGTGCTTCATAAAAAAGACAAGTAATCTATAGCGCCAGCCTGGGATCACGAAAACTTTGCCCTGATCAAGCCCGCGGAGCGAGTCTGAAACCACATCTTCGGCCGCCATCCACCAGTTCTTCGCCACGAGGCTCCGGTCCATGCCAGCTATATCATGGAACTCAGAGATCGTGAAACCAGGACAGAGCGTCTGCATTTTTACCGGGCAGCCGACGCTCCTCAATTCCAGCGCTAGCCCTCGAGTGAAGCTGTTCATCCAGCATTTCGTCGCGCAATAGCTGACGCTTCCGGGCGCCTGCCAGAAGCCTGCCACCGACGAGACATTGATGACGCCGCCGTTCTTGCGCGGCACCATGACCCTGAGCGCGGCGTGCGTCAGGCGCATGGTCGCGATCACGTGCAAGCGATGCATCTCCTCTTGAGGCGCGATATCGGCGCTGTAGAAAAGACGCAGCTTGCCGAACCCGGCATTGTTCACCAGCAGATCCAGGTTCTCCGCCGAGGCAATGCGCTCTTCCAGGCGTGCAATCCCCTCCTCCGACGATAAGTCGGCCGGGAGCACTTCCGCTCTAATCCCGCGCGATTGCTGTAGCCGCGCCGCTAACTCCTGCAGCCGTTCCTCCCGCCGCGCCACTAGAATCAGGTCGTACTCGCGGCTGGCGAGCGCCTCGACAAATGCCAGGCCAATGCCGCTCGACGCGCCGGTTACCACAGCCAGTTTTCGCATATCACTCAAGGATCGCATTGAAGATATAGTCCGCCTCAGGGAAGGGCCGCCTCTAAGTCTGACAAGTAGGAACCATGACTTACGCGATCCTGCCGCTGTATAGCTGCGTTAATTCGGTCTCGGTAGATCCCTGTCCAAATCGTCCTCAGCCGAGGGCCTCCGCGGCGAATCGAGTCGATGAGTGTTTCCGCGTACCGATCCAACCGCCGCGCTGCTCGTAGTTCAAAATAGACGTTCAGGACCACGTCGATTAGCATGTCCCTAAGCTCTTTTTCAAGTTTGTCTGAGCATACAATAGAGTGCAGACAGTCTCCGAGCGCCAGGATGGCACTCTTTGGAATATTGCCGTTGTCATGGTCCGCGCGAGTAGATTCCAGTAGAACGTTGGCTTGGTCTTCTGGGACCTCCTGAACAGCGAGTATCCAGTCGCGAAGGGCTGAGAAAATTACGTAGAGCAAATGGCTGTACCAAATCGGCTCCGAAACGTTGGCGCGAACCAGCGGATCGTCTGTTGGCGCATAGTTTCGAACAATTTTCTTGACTAGGTATGTCGTGTAGTAGAGCCACATGTGCCATTTGATACCTTGGAATAGCGCTTCCGAGACCATGATCTCGAAGAACTGAACACCCGCAAACAGGGGTGACTCGCTTTGCCACTTCTCTTCTTCCATGTACGCGTGGTTGTACGGATCGGCTTCAGGCTCACGAGAGAGTTGATCGAGTTCCCGCAGCATAAATTCACCGACCGGCCGCCAAACCTGAAGTTCGTGGGCTATCTGGTCGTTTGCAAATAAGAAATACAGCAGCCGATTTTCATTTGGAATGCGATACCGACGTAGGCCGGCGCGATTACAATTATTCGCCAGCTCGGAATAGAAGATTCCCGTCTTGTGGGCGAGCAAAGCATCAAAATAGAGTTCAACAAACTCTTCTCTGAAGAACCCATCCCCTGGCGTCATGAGAGACTCCATGATCTCGATTCCCAGATAGGGCCTTGATCGTGCAAGCACCCCAACGAATCCTCGCGACAACAGCACATTACGAGCCGTGTGCGCCGCGATAGAGATCTCCACGTTGTAGTCGGGAAGCCGGGCAATCACTGGGCGTATGATCCCGCCGACCAGCTGCGGAGGCTGCGGGACCCTCTCTTGGTTATCTAGCGCGCGCACTAATGATGCAAGACTAAAGTCCGGCAACCAGCGTGCCCGAAGGCGCCTACTCCAGAAGTCGCCGTGATAGATTTTGAAGAATCGCTTGATGTGTGTCTGGAAGAGCACTAAAAGTTCATAGTACGACTCTGACCACAGCAGTTCATCAGTCAGTGCCCGGAATCTGGAAATCTTTCGCGCTGAGAGCCACGCAAAACGGCCGCGTAGACCTACAATTAACAGCAGCAGGATGAGAACCAAGTGTTCTACCTGTGCTGGAACGAGGCCCACCGTCCAGGTCGGAAGCCCACGGGTCCAATGGTGCGCTTTGAAAAAGCTGTACAGGTCAAGATAACCGATTGCCACGACGCTGGTAGCAATTAACGCAGCGTCGAACAGCCCGAATCGAAGCTCAAGGTCCAGACGACGCTCGCGGGGCAGCACCGCCCAGACAGCAACGAGAAGGCCAATGGCTGCAATCAGAAGGTCCAAAACAATCTGTGCCGGATCGTACCATATGGGAAGCTCTAATTGGCGAAGTGCGGTTCAGTGTATCCTTCAGGCCGCGCGATTGCTGAAGCCGCGCCGCTATTTCCTGCAACCGCTGCTCCCGCCGCGCCAATAGAATCAGGTCGTACTCGCGGCTGGCGAGCGCCTCGACAAATGCCAGGCCAATCCCGCTCGACGCGCCGGTTACCACAGCCAGTTTTCGCATCCATTTAGGATCGCAAGTCTCTAAACCTACGTCACCAAGTGCAGTTCGGTGTATACTGGCCTGAAGCCGGAACCCGGCTCCGGTACGCTCCAGTCCAGACCGGAGGGAACATGAGGAACACGTTTTTCCGCATTCTGGTTGTCCTGCTGGTCTTGGGGATCGTGTCCGATCTCACTTATGCCCAGACCGGCCGCGAGACGCCTCCCGATTGGACCGGCTACTACGCCCTCGCGACCAATCGTGATCTTGCCGGCTCTGGTTTCAAGCAGGATGCCCCCGGCGAACAGTTAAACAAGCTGATCATCCCGCACTTGCAGCCCTGGGCCAAAGCACGCATGGAGGCGACCGACGGCATCGCCGACGACACCGGCCAAGTCTGCCTGCCCGACGGGATCTTCCGCTACCCGAGCATGGCGGGCCAGTTCATTTGGCTGCAGGAGCGCGACCGCATCGTCATGGCCTTCGGCATCATCAACACCGCCGGTGTGCGGCGAATCTACCTCGATCGGCCGCATCCGAAGAACCCGGTTCCCAGTTGGAACGGCCACTCGATCGCCCACTGGGAGGGCGATACGCTGATGGTCGATACGGTCGGGTTTAATGACAAATCGTGGTTATTTGGCGGAATGGAGCCGCATACTGAAGAGGCGCACCTGATCGAGCGCATGCACATGGTCGGCAACGGCGCGTTCCTGAACATCAACTTCACGGTGGAAGACCGGCATGCCCTCACCTCCGCGTACACCTATAATCGCTTCTATAAGAGACAACCCGATGGAGCCGAGATGCCCGAGTTTGCTTGTAACGACGACGCCGAGACCTGGCACCAGTTTCGAAATGAAGCGTTGAAGAAGCTCATGGATCGTTCTCACATCGTCAAATGAAAACTGCTGCAACCTGCGTAATTATCACGATTCTATGCGCCGCATTGGTGACAGGGCAACAGAAGCAGAGCTTGTCCAGCCCGCCGAATCTCGAGGGCGTGTACCAATCCATCCCCGACCAAACGACGCTTCCCGGCGGGTTGAAAAACTCCGGTTCGCCCGCCGCTATCGCACTGCTGCCGGAAGCGGCCAAACAGGCCAAGACCGTGGACTTGAAGAAAGATCCATGGAAGATGTGCCAACCGGTCGGCCCCTTCCGTATGATGGCCGCCGTCGAGACCAAGTTCGAGATTGCGCAGGTCAACGACAAGATTGTGCTTCTGTTCGAGGATCTTTCCCACGGCATGATGCGCCCCATCTACCTGAAGCGCGGGCATCCGGCGAACTTCGAGCCGGAGTGGCTGGGAGACTCGGTGGGCCGCTGGCAGGGCGGCACGCTGGTGGTGGACACGGTGGGTTTCAACGACCGCACCTGGCTCAACGAGGAGGGCGCCCAGCACAGCGATGCTCTGCATCTGGTGGAACGAATCCGTCCGATGCAAGGCGGCCAGTACCTGGAGTACAAGATGACGGCCGAGGATCCGAAAACGCTGGCCAAACCTTACACCTACACGCGCTATTACAAAAAGCTCGACAGCGAGGTGGTCGACGATCCTTGCCAGGATGCGGAATGATGATGCGGAATGACATTGAATGCAGCGAACCCCTGCGCGGGCGCGCCAGGTATATACTAAGGAGCAACCGGGACTCCGCACGTAAGTCCCGCCCGACATCAATGTTTAGCCGCTTTCAAGCCATGCTGCTTGCTCTCGCGACCCTGGCCGCGATCCCTTCCTGGGCTCAACAACCGGCTGCCGCGCGACAGTTTCCTCCCTACAAAGCGCCGCACATGGCCGACGGTCACCCCGATCTGAACGGAATTTGGCAAACCTTCGTCACCGCCGATTGGGACCTTCAGGATCACGAGGCGCAGCCTGGACCGCACCCTGAAATCATGGGAGCTTATGGCGCCGGACCCGCCGGCCAGAGCATTGTGGAGGGCGGCGAAATCCCTTACCAGCCTTGGGCGTTGCAGAAGAAGAAGGAGAATTTCAAAAATCGCGCGGTCGCCGATGTCAGCAACGATGCGACCTGGCACAATCTGGGCGACCCCGAATTCAAGTGCTACATGCCGGGTGTTCCGCGCGCCACCTATATGCCGTTTCCTTTTCGAATCGTGCAAGGCTCGAGTCCGTATATCTTGATCGCGTATGAGTACGCGAGTTCCACGCGTATCGTCCGCATGAATTACAAGGAAGAGAGCCCCGCGCCGGCCTGGATGGGCTGGTCGCGCGGCCACTGGGAGGGCGACACGCTGGTCGTCGATGTCAGCGGGTTCCGCGAAGAGACTTGGTTCGACCGCGCCGGCGATTTCCACAGCGATCAACTGCACGTGGTGGAGCGCTACACTCCCGCGAGCCCATACCACATGCAGTACGAGGCCACCATCGAGGATCCCAAGGTTTTCACGCGGCCCTGGAAGATTAGCTTCCCGCTGTATCGTCGCATGGAGAAGGACGTTCAATTACTGGAATTCAAGTGCGTTCCCTTCACCGAAGAACTGCTGTTTGGGCGTTTTAGCAAACAGCAGCCCGCGAAGGGCGCGCCGGAAGGAGGAGTCAGATGAGGTATCGATTCTCGACTTCGATCGGCATTCTGGCAGTTGCAGTGGCGGCGCTGTCGCCGGCTGCCGGCCAAACGCAGTCCTCCGTAGTAGCGAAGAAAACGGCGGCCACCTCAAAGGCGCCGGCTGCAAAGGCCGTGCCTCGCACTCCCTGGGGCGAACCAGATTTGTCCGGCGTCTGGAACGACGCTACCAGTACGCCTCTGCAGCGGCCCAGCAGCGTGGGCGGCAAGGACGTCCTGAATGACGAAGAGGCAGCCGAGTTCTCCAAGGAGCTCGAGCACAACCTCACACGCGACCGTCGCGACGGCTCCGCCGCTGTCGACGTGAACCGCGCCTACAACGAACATTGGATGGATGAGCGCCGGCTCAAGGCGACCGAGGACCGCCGCACTTCCCTCATCATCGACCCGCCGGATGGCCGAATCCCGGCGTTGGTGCCCCTTTCTCCAGAACGGGCGGAGGTGAAGAAGGCACGCTCGTACGCCAACGGCCGATTTCTGGCAGGCCTGCCCGATACCTATTTCGATTTTTCGCTCCCGGTGCAATGCATCATTCGCACCGATTCCCCGCCCTACTTGCCGACCATATATAACAACGATTTTCAAATCGTGCAGAGTCCCGGAATCGTGACCATCGCGCCGGAGATGATCCACAGCGCCCGCATCATACCTACTGACGGGCGCCCGCATCTCTCCAAAAACCTAAAGCAGTGGCTGGGCGATTCGCGCGGTCATTGGGAAGGCGATACGCTGGTCGTGGAAACCACGAATTTCAGCGCCGACGAAGGCGTGCTCTTCCAAAACGCCAATGCGGCGACGTTCAAAATCACCGAGCGCTTTACGCGGGTCGATGCCACCACGCTGAGCTACGAGTTCACGGTCGAAGATCCAACCACTTGGGCGCGTCCGTGGACCGCTCGAATTCCATGGACGAAGATCGATCCCGCCGAGCAGATGTACGAGTACGCCTGCCACGAGGACAACTATGACCTGGTGCATTTTCTGGGTGGCGCGCGTGAGCGTGAACGCGAAGGAAAGACGGGCCCCCCACCCAAGCCCGCCGATCGCATCTTCGATAACTGATCGCCGTGGCCCAGTTGGCGCGCTAGCCGCCCTAACTTGATCGAATAGCTAACGCAGGCTACTTTCGGTTCTCCACCGTGTGGCCGCGCCCGTCGCGCATTTCGTTTCCATGGAAATGCGAAGCATCAACGCGCCTGCTTGGCTCAGCTTTCTCTCCGCGCGCCGGCATATGCCCCTTATATCCGTGCTCCGGATGGAAATGATTGTCTACGTATCCGCGAAAATCATCATGCCCATGAAACCACGGTCCAGCGCCAATGAACACCCCGCCGGTAAACCACTCGGGACCGTAGTAACCAGCCGGGGCACACGCATATGGAGGGACGTCATAGTATCCGTAAGGACACTCCGGTGGCGCTCCGATGCTGACGCTCACCTGGGCCTCCGCTTTCGGGACCAAAGCCAGGCTGCCGATTCCAACCGCGGCAGCGAACACAACAACTGCAATTCCGCGCATAAATTCTCCTTCCTCTTTGTTAGAGGAATTAGTTCCAAGGTTGTTTCGCGGGTGCCCGGTTGCCTCGGCAGGCGATCCTAGGCGCGGTACAAGCCGTCCGGGGCTTTACCATGGATCTATGGGGCCGTTCGCCTATCGATCCTGGGTGGAGATTTCTCTGAAACAAATTGCGGACAACTTTCGCGCCGTTCGCGAGGTGGTCGGGCCGGACGTTGAGGTAATGCCGGTCGTAAAAGCGGACGCTTACCGCCACGGCGCGGTAGAAGTATCCCGCACTCTCATCAGCGCCGGCGCGCGGTGGCTCGCGGTCAGCAGCGTGGAGGAAGGAGCGATCCTTCGCGATCGAGGAATCGCCGCTCGCATACTCGTCATGGCCGATTTTTTGCCGGCCGAACGCGATGGGTTGCTCGATTACAACCTTACGCCCGTCATCCACTCGCTCGATGGCATTAAAGATTGGGATCGCCTGGCGGCAAGCCGCGGTTCGCAGAGCGCCTATCATCTGAAGATCGACAGCGGAATGGGCCGGCTCGGCACGCGTGCCCCGTGCTCGGAAATCCTGGAGGTAATCAACGCCGCCAAGCATGCGCATCTGGAAGGGTTAATGACGCACTTCGCATCGGCAGCCAACTATGCCAGTTCGCAGACCGAAGAGCAGTTGAAAGTGTTTGAATCGCTTTGCTCTGAGTTAGCCGAAGCGGGAGTGCATCCGCCCTTCCTGCATATGTCGAGTACGATTCCTGTAGCCTATGGACGCCGCGGCGCATGGAAGCGAATGGTTCGGCCCGGGCATGCCATCTACGGTTACGTTTCGCCGGTGGCGAAAGGCGCCGCCCCTTCGCGGCTGCTGGAAGTTCGCCCAGCCCTGACATGGAAGACCGCTGTTTTAGCGCTCAAGGATCTGCCAACCGGCGCGCTGGTAGGATATGGAGGGATCTTTCGCACCACCCAGCCCACCCGCATCGCGGTGCTCGCCGCCGGATACGCCGATGGCATACCGCACCGGCTGTCGAATAAAGGTCAGGTGATTGTGCAAGGACACCTGGCGCCACTGATCGGCGCGGTTTCAATGGACCTGACCACCATCGACATCACTCACTGCCCGCCGGTCGAGTTGGGCGGCAGCGTGACGTTGCTCGGCTCCGAAGGCGGCGTCTCCATCGACGCGCAGCAGATAGCCCGCGTCGCCGGAACTATTTCGTACAGCGTATTGTGCGGGATTCACGCCCGGGTCAAAAGAATATACGTAGATCGTGATCCAACGGAGTAACTGGCGCGTGGTCAGCGCGGAAATGGGCCGAGTCTGGGCGGACGGAAGTCCGGCTCAAGCAGCCAAACCGTGCGATCCGGATAGTAATGAATCAGCTTCTGATCTTCTTCCGGGCCCAGATCGCGCGCCCACACGATGCGGGCATGGTCGATATCGGCGCCGTTGTAGACCCACTCCTTGAATTGGTGCGGTGGCCAGTAGCGTACGAACGCGAGCTGCTTTCCCGGCTGCGCCGAGAGCTGCCGGTTCACGGCAATGCGCCCGTCCGGATCGCCCTGATTGATCGCATCCCAAGTTTCGTAAGAAACCATTGCCGCCGTTACATCTTGCGGCGCGGTCAAGTGGAGTCCGTACCAGAAGATGAAGTGCGCGAAGCATAGAAAGACGATGACGGTCGCAGCTTCACCGCCTGCCAGCCAACCGGGAACGTTGAGGCGGCTCAACTGCTCCAGCGCGGTCACCGCCACCAGGACTAAGAGGCACGCCACGGCCGCTATGTAATGCGAATAGAAGTAAGGATAGAAATTCGATCCCAGGCTGAACAGAAGAATGGACAGAAGAACCCAGGCGAACCGGAACTCGCGCAACCTGGCCAGGTACGCGGGTAGGGCCAGATACAGCGGCGCCAGAAAAAAGAATCGATAGAATCGAACTCGCGAGGCCAGGCGATCCAAATAGGATTTGAAAGTGTCGGTGCCGCTCCCATGCACCTTTGACTGTATTTCGTAGTCTAGCTCCTGCTCGCGTGTCAGCGCCGAATGAGGAGTCGCGTTCGGCTGCGTGGTGAAGGTCGCCGGGACGCCATACTGATATCGGCTCAGCGCATAGGGCAGAGTTGTCCAACTGCCGGTTACCGCATGGTTGTGGAGCAGCGTCAACGCGATGGTGGGCGTTAGCGCAAGCAGCATCACTGGAACCATTCTTGCGAGCTTCGCGATTGCCTCGCGATTCCGCAGATCCGGGAGAAAGAAAATCATCGCGCTGAGGACCAAGAAAATCGATTCGAACTGGCGCGTGAGAATCTGTATGCCGAGGCCGAGGCCCAGCCACACGGCATCGCGCGTTCGCCCCTTATCGCGAAGGCGAGGCAGCGCACCGAATACCAGGCATCCGGCGCACGCCGAAACAGCTCCTCCCCAATAACTGTTCATCCATTGATTGAGAGGCCCAAACTCGATGACGGCAAGCAAGCCTCCTAGCAGCGCCCAGCCCGGCGTCGTCCACGCGCGCAGCATCCAGTAACACAGCGCGCAGAATGCCGCGATGGAAAGCGCCACGCCCGCCCAAGCATGGCCGAATAGCATCCGGCCGAGCGCCAGCACGATTCCCTGCCCCACCGGGTACAACGAACTATAGCTGGGCTGCTGCAGGACGAAAAATGTCTCGAAAAACTGGTGCAAAGGATGGACTGGATTCGCGAGACGGAAATGGGACAGCGTGTCGGCCAGCAGCAGATAGCTGAAATCGTCCGCAACGTTTGGCGTCGGGATCGGATATCGCTTCACGAGCGCCAGCCGGAGCGCGACCGGCAGAACGGCCAGCAGCAACATGCACCAGCCGGTCTTCGTTGCGAATTTCTGCCCTTGGACCGAAATCCACGCGCGCCAGCTGATGGCAAGCAGAACCAGCAATACCGCCAAGGTAAGTTCAACAAAATCGCTCGCGCCGAAGCCGACCGGATTTTGACTGGGCTGGAACGAGCGAAACAGATGGAAAATGTACATCGGCTTGGCTAATGAACTTCCTCGAACGGCGAGATCTGTTTCTTGGGTTTCGGCGGCACATCATTCTGGGGTTCATACGGGACCAGCTTCAAAGGAGTCTCATCCGGATCGAGCAGCCACACACTGCGCCCTGGATAGTAGCTTTGAAGTTTCTGGTTTTCCGGAGGGCCGAGATCCCGCGCCCAAATAGCCCGAGCGCTGCCGATATCTGCGTCGTTGTAGACCCATTCGTCCTGATAATTATGCGCCGGTGCGTAGTGGACAAATACAAGTTGCCGGCCCGGAAGGCGCGCGAGTTCCTGATAGATTGGGGCGCGTCGCTCCAGGCCTTTATGGTTGATCGAATCCCACGTCTCATATCGCATCATCTCAGCGGCCGCCGCATGGGTTTCGAACAAATGCAGGCCGTACCAGAACAAAAATTGCGCGGCGCACAAGAACAGGATCAATCGTGCGGCTAATCGTCCCACTGGGCCGCCGATCCGGAACCGGCTCAGTTGTTGAAGCCCTCTGACGCTTACCAAGATCAGAAGCGGCGCGAAGCCTGCCCAGGATGCCAAATCGACGTCAGGCTCGAAATTAGCGCCCAGCACGAAGATCGCAAGCGTCAGCATAAGCCAAACATCCGGAAAACTGCGAATGGCGAAAACGAACGCCAGCACCGCAATGTACATTGGCGCCGGTAGGAAAAATCGATACAACCGAATACGATACTCTAACCGCGACAGATAACTTGCGAAGCCTTCCGGCTTCGCGCCGCGCAGGGAAATCTGCATTTGGCTGAAGGTTTGTTGCTGCGGGGTAAGGTCTCGGTGAGCTCCATATTGATATCGGTTGAGCGCCGCAGGCGACATCGTCCAACTTCCGGTCACGGCTTTGTTGTGAAAGCCAACGAGCAGAAGCGCGGGAAGAATTAGCAGAAGGGCGACGAGTGCGGCTCGTAGCACGCGGGATCGTTCAGTGCGCAACAGGTAGACGGCGGCACTCGCGATGAGCAGCCCCGACTGAAAAGGAAGCGCAAGCAGGAACCCACCGATGCCAAGCCCCAAAAGAACCGCGTCGCGTACCCGGCCATTTGCGTTGATGCGGGGGAGCGAGCCGAACACCAGGCAGGCAGCTGCCGCAGAAGCCGCCCCGCCCGCGTAACTGTTGGTCCATTGATTCAGCGGACCAAATTCGAAGACAGCCAGAAGTCCTCCGGCCAGCGCCCAGCCGGGCGTGGTCCAGGCGCGGAGCATCCAATAACACAACGAACAGAAGGCCGCCGTAGAAAGCAGCACGCCAGCCCAAGGATGGCCGAAGACGGCGCGTCCGAACACTAAGACCATGCCCTGCCCTGGCGGATCGACCGAGCTATAGCTGGGCGTTTGGATAACCCCCAGCGTTTCGAAAAACTGCGGCAACGGTTGCGCAGGATTTGCCAGGCGCAAATGCCGTAGCGTGTCCGCGACTAAGAGCTGTGTGAATTCGCGGTAATTGATCGGCGAAGGCGCTGGATGATTAGTTAGCAGGGCCAGGCGCAGCACAACCGGAAGGAGCGCCAGCAGAAGCATGCACCAGGCGGTTCGTTGGCCTAAAGCGCGAAACGCGCGCTCCATTGCTGGACCAAACAGTACCAAGCCAAGTAAGACAGCCGCTATGAACAGCTCAACGAAATCGCTCGCGCCAAATCCGATGGGGTTCTCGAATGGCAGCAGCGACCGGAACAGTTGAAGCAGCACTTTCGATGATAGGATAGCCCGGTCGAGCCAGCGCCGCGCAGTCTCGGTCCGGCCGCTAGCTCCAATAGCTGCGGTCCAGGCTGCGGTATTGCACTGCTTCGGCTAGATGCTTGGCGCTGACGGTTTGGGCGTGATCGAGATCGGCGATAGTGCGGGCGACTTTCAGGATGCGATCGTGCGCGCGGGCGCTCAAGCCCATCTTGCGGACCGCCAGCTCGAGTGTGCGCTCACCGGCGTCATCCAGCACGCACAGCTTTCTCAGCAGTCGCGACGGAATGCGGGAGTTGTAGAAGCCGCGCTGTTGCTGAATGGCGCGAGCCACCTCCACTCGCGCGCGCATATCGGCGGAGCTCACGCCCTGATTCTTGCCGCGCAACTCCTTATAAGCTACGGCCGGAACCTCGACATGCAGATCGATGCGATCGAGAAGCGGCCCGCTTACCTTGCTCAAGTAGCGCTGCATGATCGCGCCCGTGCAGCGGCATTCATGCGTTGGATCGGAGAAGAATCCGCAGGGGCACGGGTTCATGGCGGCGATCAGAGTAAAGTCCGCTGGAAAAGATAGAGTCATGTTGGTACGGGCCAGCGTGACCGAGGATTCTTCGAGCGGCTGCCGAAGCATTTCGAGCACGTTGCGCGGGAACTCCGGCAGCTCATCCAGGAACAGCACGCCATTGTGCGCCAGGCTGACTTCACCGGGCCGGGGTGTGCCGGAGCCGCCGCCGATCAAGCCCGCGTCCGATACGGTGTGATGCGGCGAGCGGAAAGGACGCACGGAAAGCAGACCGATGCCGCGCGGCAACAGGCCCGCTACGCTGTGGACCTGCGTGGTCTGGATCGCCTCCTGAAATGTAAGCGGAGGAAGGATGCTCGGGAATCTTTTAGCGAGCATGGTCTTGCCCGAGCCGGGCGGCCCGATCATCAGGACGTTGTGCCCACCCGCCGCAGCCACCTCGAGCGCCCGCTTGGCCATAGTTTGGCCCCGTACGTCGGCG
>Ga0182024_10006340_pt1 | contig 26032 bp, 21 predicted proteins | sample P32metaG_FD_120480 | JGI IMG/M metagenome (GOLD analysis project Ga0182024, IMG submission 120480) | Permafrost microbial communities from Stordalen Mire, Sweden - P3-2 metaG (Illumina Assembly) | ecosystem: Environmental > Terrestrial > Soil > Wetlands > Permafrost | place: Sweden: Stordalen... | reverse complement strand
TTCAGTCGTTTCGTCGCGACCTCGGCGAGTTCTCTCGGCACGGTGATGTCAAAACCGTCCTCACGGCGTTGCACGAAACAGCTCGTCATGACGACGCTGTCGGGTTCGAGAATAAGGGCCCACGCGCCGGCCTCGTCGACCAGGGCCAGATCCTGACTGAGTTGGCCCTGGAGGAAGGACTCTGTCTCGGGTCCCCGGGCCTTCAGCACGGACCACTGAAGCGCGTGCGTGGTCGTGTCGTTCCCGGTCGTACTCATGAACTATTACAGTATGCGCCAACGTGGTGAAACCCGCCGCGCACGAGGTGGTCACCAATGAGCATGCAGACAGAACTAAATACCATCACCTCGACAATGACCGAGCTCTCGACGCGCATCACCACCCTCGTCGAAGCCGAAGGTGACGCTATGGCCCCCGACGTCTACGCCGAACTCGTGGCGGCGGAGCGAACGGTGGGAGCGCTGCTTCGACGACTCGTTCGCGTCGCGGGGCGGACTCTCTAAGACCCGCCGGTAGTCTCTGACTATGGCTTCTCCGTGGTGGTGTGTCCAAGCGTTGTCACCACAGCAGCGACTCGACGTGCTCAGCCTGCTCAATCGAACCGAGGCCCTCCTCGGGCGCGAAGCGATTGACGAGGGGCGCCGCCGCTCGGTCGTGCACGGCTGGCGTGCGCAACACTGGCTCTACTACGACGAAGGCATCTTGACCAAGTACGCCATGTCGTCGGGTGAAGAACACGCGATTGTCGAGATGTGCGGCGGCGACTACGACGAAGAGTTACTCGCGCACCTGCTCGCGGCGCACGAGGTCGTCGACTGGTGGACCCGCGGGCCCAAATCATGTGAGTACGTCAAGGGCAACGTCATTCGAATGTTGCAACTACTTCGCGTCAAACTTCCCGTTCCGGTAGAGGACGTGCCTGAGGGCGCGCTGCTACGCAACTTCGAGCCCCACCACGACGAAGAGGCGTGGCTCGAACAGAACAACGCCGCCTTCGCGAACCACCCCGAGCAGGGCGCCTGGCACCTGACGGACCTCGACGAACGAACGCACGAGCCCTGGTTCGATCCCTCGGGCTTTCTACTCATAGAGATCGACGGACGGATCGCCGCGTCGTGTTGGACCAAGGTCCACGAGCTGCACCCCGACCGCTTCGGGGAGATCTACGTGATATCGGTGCATCCCGACTTCCAGCGCCACCACCTCGGGCGCGTCATGGTGACCCAGGGTCTCAACATCCTCTTTCGCAAAGGTGTCATGGACGCCGTGCTCTTCGTTGACGAGTCCAACGACTCCGCTAAGAAGCTCTACGACTCGCTGGGTTTTCGTCTCGAACGAGAAGACCGACTCGTACGCTTCGTGCGCGCCTAGCCCACGCCCACGAGGTAGCCCACGCCAAAGGTCACGACCGAGGCGAGCCCCATGATGATGAGTGCTCGAAGGGCCGAGTAGATGATGCCACGTCTCGTGAAGTGACCCACCGCCGCGCCGATGAAGACGATGGAGACTCCCGCGAGGCCCACCGACCACCACATGACGTTGCCCGACCCGACCACGATCCACGGCAGGAGTGGGATCAGCGCGCCCACCGAGAAGAAGAGGAAGGACGAGATCGCCGCAATCCACGGTGATCCCGTCGCCGAAGGGTCGACGCCGAGCTCTTCGCGCGTGTGCGTCCGCAACGCTAGATCGGGGTCACGCATCAAGTCCGTCGAGAGTCGCTCGGCCAACTCCGCGTCGATGCCGCGTCCAATGAAGATGTCGCGAAGTTCTTGACGTTCTAGTTCCGGCTCGGCCGCGAGCGCGCGACGTTCGACGTCAATTTCGTAGCCGTAGAGCTCCTTTTGGGCCCGCATCGAGAGGTACTCGCCGCTACCCATCGAGAAGGCTCCCGACACCAGTCCCGCGAGTCCCGCGAGACGAACAATGTTGTGTCCGGGATTCGCCCCCGCGAACCCCAAGATGAGCGAGACGTTCGTGACGAGCCCGTCCATCAACCCAAAGAGGGCCGCGCGAAAGCCCCCGTCACTGATCTGGCGATGGTGGGGCGTACTGACTATCTCTTCGCTCACGCAGCGAGTCTACGGGGGCTCGCGCGACACGTCAGGTGATCAATCGGTGAAAGATAGTGTTGCCACGGAGGTGCACCATGGTCACGCACGTGAAGAGCATTGACGAACTGTCGGCGCGGGTGGGAACGCACCTCGGCTACTCCGAGTACATGCTGGTCACGCAGGAACAGGTCAATCTCTTCGCCGAGGCGACCGGAGATCATCAGTGGATCCACGTCAACCCTGAGCGCGCGGCCGCCGGTCCCTTCGGTCACACCATTGCGCACGGCTATCTCACATTGTCCCTCATCCCGGTGCTGCTCGGGGGTGTCATGAAAGTCGACGGCGTCGGCATGGGCGTGAACTACGGCTCGAACAAAGTCAGGTTCACGTCGCCGGTGCCCGTGGGTTCAGAGATACGCGCCGGCGCCACGCTCGCTTCGGTCGAAGAGGTTGCCGGCGGCGTGCAAGTCGCGCTCGACGTCACCGTTGAAGTCAAAGACGCCGCGAAGCCCTCGTGCGTTGCCCAAGTCGTGTTTCGCTACTACCACTAACGCCTTGACCAGTACTCCCCTTCCTCAAGGCGACGAGAAGACGCAACAGGTTCGCTCGATGTTCGACGCCATCGCCCCTCGCTACGAGCTCGTGAACAAACTCATGACCTTCGGTCTCGACGGCCGCTGGCGTCGACGAGCCGTCAATGACCTTCGACTCGCGCCGCGCAGTCTCGTCTTAGACGTCGCCGCGGGCACGGGCGACTTCGCTCGCGAACTCCACCATCAGGGCCAACGGGCGGTCGCGACCGACCTCAGTTACAACATGCTCGCCACCGCCAGAGCGGTTCGCGAACGCGTCCAAGCGGACGCGTCGAAGCTCCCGTTTCGTAGCGCCAGTTTCGACGGCATCACCTGCGGTTACGCGCTTCGCAACTTCACCGACCTTCAAGCGACCTTCGCCGAGATGGCGCGGGTCCTTCGCGCCGGGGGACGCCTCTCGCTGCTCGAGGTGGCCGAACCCAGCTCGGGACTCTGGCGCGCGGGCTTTCGACTCTGGTTTCGCAGAGCGGTCCCCTTCATCGGGTCTCTCGTCTCGGACCGCGCGGCGTACCACTACCTGCCCGCGTCGACGGCCTACCTACCGGAATCGCCAGAGATCGTCGCCATGTTGAACCGGGCCGGTTTCTCCGCCGTCAATCACCGCCGGGTCATGGGTGGACTCAGTCAGCAGTTCCTCGCGACGAGGAACACGTGAAGTTCGTCCGTTCCTCCATCAGTCCCCTTCGGGCGGAGACGTTACGCGCACTCGGTGCTCGCGATGGGTGGCTCGTCGAATCGCCCGAAATCCTTCGCGCGGGATTCGGACGCGTCGTCGATCGCGTTGAGCTCGGTGCGGGTCTCGATTCACCCACGAACGCCACGGCGGCGCTGGCGCGCCACGAGGTCGTTGGCGACGACGGCCCCGCGGGCACGGGCGTCGTTGCCTTCGCGACGTTGCCTTTCGATCGAAACGCTCCCGGAGAGCTACAGATACCCGAGTTCTTGATCACCCAGTCCGCATCGGGCGAGACGTGGTTGACCTGTCTCGAGGGGTCGAGCGACTGGCGCGAGTGGTACGACGCGGCCAAGGATCCCACGCAAGAGACCCAGAGTCTTCGCTCGCTGACGTATCAACCAACGCCCGAGGAGTACGCGCACAACGTCGCGCTCGCGGTCGAGATTCTTCGCCGCAAAGAGATCGACAAGGTGGTGCTGGCGCGCGCCGTGCTGGGTTCGGTGCCCGAACCCATCGACACCGCGGCAATTGCCCAACGACTCCGACTCCGCGAGCCGATCTGCACGCTCTACAGCTTGCCCTCGAGCGACGGTCAGAGATTCGTCGGAGCCAGTCCTGAGCTGCTGGTGCGCCGAACGGGCGTGGAGATTCAGTGCCACCCCCTCGCGGGCACGATCACCCTGCCCCCCAACGTCGCGCCCGACGACTACCAGACGTGGCTCCTCGGCAGTACGAAAAATCTTCACGAGTACGGCGTGTTGGTCGACGAGGTGGTGCGAAACCTAGCCAACGTCTACGACGACGTCTACGCCGACCCCGAACCCTCGATCGTCACGCTGCGCACCGTGGCGCACTTGGGCGCCTGGGTGAGCGCGCGCTCGAACAACCTCGACACCGCGCCCGACGCGCTCGAAGTGCTGCGCCTGCTCCACCCCACGGCCGCGGTAGGCGGCGTCCCAAGAGAGAGCGCGTACGACCTCATCCGTCGCCTCGAGCAACACGACCGTGGTCACTACGCGGGACCGCTCGGTTGGATGGACGAGCGAGGCGACGGCGAGTGGTGGATCGGCATTCGCGGCGTCTTGGTGAAGGGCCGAGAGTTCGAAGCGTGGGCCGGTGCGGGAATCGTGAGTGAGTCCGACCCTATCGCCGAACGCGAAGAGACCAGGGACAAACTCGCGAGCGTCTTGACGTCGGTACTAGTTGACCGCGTGTGACGCTTCGCGCTTGAACGGACGTTCAATCGCCCACTTCGTCACGAGTGCCAGCGCTTCGACCACGATCGCTCCCGACATCTTGGACACGCCTCGTTGTCGATCAGAAAAGGAGATCGGCACCTCGATGATCGAGGCGCCGTGACGTCGCGCGCGATACGTCATCTCGATCTGAAACCCGTAGCCGTCGGCCGTCACGGTCTCGTAGTCGATCTTCTCCAGCGCCGATTTCGCGTAGACCCGAAATCCCGACGTCGAATCGGCGACCTTGAGTCCGAGCAGCGTCGACGCGTACTGGTTGCCCCCGCGCGAGAGCAGTCGACGCGACAACCTCCAGCGCGGGATCGTTCCGCCTGGCACGTAGCGCGATCCGATCACGACCTCGTGCTCATTCGCCGCCGCCAGCAGTCCCGCGAGAGCGAGGGGATCGTGCGAGAAGTCGCAGTCGATCTCGACGAAGTGGTCGAAGTCGGCTTCGAGTCCCCACGCGAAGCCCGCACGATAGGCGCGACCGAGTCCACTCTTGGCGGTGCGCTCGAGCACGTCGATCTGGCCGAGTTGCTCATTCAGTTCTCTTGCTCTCGCGGCGGTGCCGTCCGGACTGGCGTCGTCGACGACGAGGATGTGGCACTCGGGAACGGCGTTGCGCAGAGCGGTGAGCATCTCAGCGACGTTGAGAATCTCGTTGTACGTGGGAAGTACCACCAACGTGCGCATTAGGAGACTCTACAACGTGGCCTAGGCTGAACCCGTTGAGTTCCCCCGACGCGGGGTGAGAACGTGACACGCTAGAGGAAGTCCTATGCCCGAAGCCGTCTCGAAGAAACGTCTTGCGTTGCCACGTGAGATTCGACTCATTCTTAGTTTCGGCTCCCTGGTCTTCGTTTTCTTGTATTTTGTATTGCCCCAATTCGGATCGGCTCGCTCGTCGCTGCCCCTGCTCGCCACGGTGAACCCGATCCTGGTGACCCTCGGCGTTCTCCTAGAGGTCGGCGCGATCTTCGCCTACGTCGAACTCACGCGCACCGTGCTCTACCCTTACGCCCCGAGTCGCTACAACACGCTGCGCGTCAACATGGCCGGACTCGCGATCAGCCACGTCGTGCCCGGCGGCACGGCGCCCGCGGGGGCGCTGGCGTACCGAATCTTCAACGAACTCGGCGTCCCGCGCGACACGAACGCCTTCGGCCTCGCCGCGCAGGGATCGGGCTCGGCGGTCGTGCTCAACGTCATCTTTTGGATCGCGCTCGTGATCTCGATCCCCCTCGACGGTTTCAACCCGGCCTACGGCTTCGCCGCGCTCGCCGGGGTCTTTCTCCTCCTGGCCTTCTTCGGCACGATTTTGCTGATCACGAGGGGCCAGCGACGCGCCGACGCGTGGCTACGGGTCGTGGCTCGTCGCGTGCCCTCCATCAACCCCGACGCCGTGTCGGCGTTGTTAAGGAAAGTCGCCGATCGCATCACGCTGCTCATCAACAACCGACGAACTTTGTGGTGGGCCTTCACCTGGGCTGCGCTCAATTGGCTCTTGGACGCTACGTGCCTGTGGGTCTTTCTTTGGTCCTTCGGGTCCGTGGTGTCACCCGTTGACCTCCTCGTCGCCTACGGCCTCGCGAACGTCCTCGCGGCTATACCGGTGACGCCCGCGGGATTGGGCGTCGTCGAGGGTGTGCTCATTGGTTCCCTCGTGGGTTTTGGCGTGCCCCACAGTCAGGCGATTCTGGCGGTGCTCGCGTACCGTCTCGTGAACTTCTGGATACCCATACCGCTCGGCGGTATCTCCTACGCGAGTCTGCAGTGGCGTCGCCCGGCGGAAGCTACACCTGGGAAAGCGAGCGCGACCGATCCATTGCCAGACGTTTGAACTCGCGCTGCGCGGAGAAGTTGTTCACCGGTTGCAGACGGCGCCAACGACGATCGGTACCGAGCACCCACGTGAAGAGGTCGTCCCTCCACGTGATCTCGAAGGCTTCGAGTAGGTCGCTCTGCAGCGACGGATCTTCAATGGGCACCAGCACCTCAACACGTCGGTCCAGGTTTCGCTCCATGAGGTCGGCCGATCCGATGTAGATCGAGAAGTCGGGGTCGCCCTGGCTACCAAAGGCGAAGATCCGCGAGTGCTCGAGGAACTCGCCCACCAACGAGTGGACCTTGATGTTCTCCGACAGACCGGCGACGCCCGGACGAAGACTGCACAGGGTACGAACCACCATGCGGATCTCGACACCTTCGATGCTGGCTTCGTAGAGCGCGTCGATGATCGTGGGATCGGTCAGTCCGTTCACCTTGATGGCGATCTTGCCGAGCGCGCCACGGTCGCGCTGGGCGTTAATGAGTTCCACGACGCGCGACCTGGTGTTCAGTGGACTCACGATGAGCTTTTCGTAGTTGCCAATCCGCGAGAAGCCCGTGAGAAAGTTGAAGAGCTCACCGACGTCGTGGCTGATCGCGGGGTCGCTGGTCAAGAGACCGAAGTCCTCGTAGATACGCGCCGTCTTGTCGTTGTAGTTCCCGGTGCCGATGTGCACGTAGCGAACGGTCGTGTCGCCCTCGGAGCGCAACACCAACGTGATCTTCGAGTGTGTCTTCAGGCCCACGATGCCGTAGACGACGTGCACGCCCGCGTCTTCGAGCGCTTTGGCCCACTCGATGTTGGCGGCCTCGTCGAAGCGCGCCTTCAGTTCCACGAGGGCCACGACCTGTTTTCCGCGTTCCGCGCCGTGAATCAACGACGCGACGATGGGTGAGTCACCCGACGTGCGGTACAGCGCCTGCTTCACGCCGACGACCTTGGGATCGAGGGCAGCTTGGGCGGTGAACTGTTCGACCGAGTCGGTGAAGGACTCGTAGGGGTGGTGCAACAAGATGTCACCGTCACGAATGGCCGCGAAGACGTCGCCCACGTGGTCCCCATCGAGGAGACGCTTCGGCGTCAACGGCGACCAGTCCTCACCCTTGAGATCGGGACGGTCGAACTTGTAGAGGCCCCAGAGGTCGCTCAGTCCCAGCATCGTGTCCGTGACGTAGACGTTCGACGGATCGAGTTCGAGTTGGTCGACGAGCAACTTCAAGAACTCTTCGGACATTCCGCGCTGAATCTCCACGCGCAACGCCTCACCGAAGCGCCGGCGTCGAAGCTCCACTTCGAGCGCCACCAGGAGGTCGTCGGCCTCGTCCTCTTCGAGGGTGAGGTCCGCGTTCCTCGTCACGCGAAAGAGATCAGCGCGTCCGATCGTCATGCCCGGGAACAGTCGGTCCAGGTGCGCGATGATGAGGTCCTCTAACAGACACCACTGGTCGGGTCCGGCCTGGAGGAAGCGCGGTAGCGAGTTGGGTACCTTCACGCGCGCGCTTCGTTCGTCGTTCGTGAGGTCGTCGCGCACCGACACGGCGATGTTCAGCGAGAGGTTCGAGATCATGGGAAAGGGGTGGCCGGGATCGACCGCAAGGGGCGTCAAAACGGGATAGACGTTTTCGTCGAAGTACTTGGCGAGTGCCGACTTGGCTTCGTCGTCGAGGTCGTCGTGGCGAACGATGGCGATGCCACCCGCCGCGAGTTCGGGCAGTATCGCGTCGGTCATAAGACGGTCTTGTCGCTCGACGAGTTCGAGCACGCTCTCGCGAATTGCCGCCAACTGCTGACGAGGTCGAACGCCATCGACGGACGGCGTCTGCACTCCCGCCGCAACCTTGTCTTCGAGACTCACGACGCGAACTTGAAAGAACTCGTCGATCATCTCGGCGAAGATCGCCAAGAACTTGCACCGTTCGAGAATGGGCAGGTTCTGGTCCGCGCCGAGGTCGAGTAGTCGCGCTCCGAACTCGAGACGTGAGAGTTCGCGACTCGAGAACCTCTCGGGTCCGAACGACGTTAGATCTGTGCCCAAGGCGACTGGTTCCCTCTAGTGAGTCAATAGGTTCTCACCATCGTACGACTACTGTTGAAACGTGGCGAGACACGCAAGTACCGAGATCGCTCGGGCCAAAGCGCCGCCACCGAGCGCGCCGCGAAATCTTCGCTTCACGGAGTTGAGTCTGATGGCTCTGGCGTGGATTATCACCACCGCCTTCTACGTCTTGGCGTCGCTGGGAGCGCAGGGAAAGATGCCCGATCGCTTTGGGTTCTTCCTTGGGGGAATGATCCTTATCTCGCTCATGATGCACTTCGCGGTCGCACGCTGGGCCCCCAACTCCTCTCAGGTCCTCTTACCGATCGCCACCCTACTGAACGGCATTGGCTACGTCGAGATCGCGCGATGGGACCCGCCGCTCGCGCGTAGTCAGTCAATCTGGTTCTTGGCGAGCGCCCTCGCGCTGGCCTTCACGCTGAAAGTCGTTCGCCACGTGCGCGACCTCGACCGCTACCGCTACCTCACCCTCGTCGTGGCGATCGGGCTGTTGGTCGCGCCGCTTTTGCCCCACGTGGGCAAGACCGTGAATGGCGCGCGCCTGTGGATTGACGTGGGTCCGTACGCTTTTCAGCCGGTCGAGTTCTCGAAGATCCTGCTGATCTTCTTCTTCGCGTCCTACTTTGCCGCCAATCGCGAGCTGCTCACGATTCCCACGCAGCGCATTGGCCCGGCGAGGTTCGTGCCGCCCAAGGTGCTCGTGCCAATCCTCGCCGCCTGGGGACTCTCCATCGCCATCCTCGGGGCGGAGAACGACCTCGGCTTCGCCATCCTCATCTTCGCGCTCTTCATCGCGCTGCTGTGGGTGGCGACGGGCCTCAAGTCCTACGTCGTACTCGGCGTCGGGCTCTTGGTCGGCGGCGCGTTCATCGCCGATCAACTGTTCCACCAGGTGCAGAGTCGCGTCAGTGAGTGGCTCGATCCCTGGTCGGCCGTGAATTTCAACTTCTCGCACCAACTGGCCTACGGGTGGTTCTCGATCGCCGCGGGCGGCGTTACGGGCACGGGACTAGGCCTCGGCCAAGGGGGCTACGTCGGTGGTGGGATACCTTACATAACGTCGGACATGATCTTCGCCGCCATTGCTGAAGAACTCGGGTTCCTCGGCATTATTTTGGTGCTCTGTCTCTTCGCCGCCTTCGTCGGGGAGGGATTTCGCATCGCGCAACGTGCGTCGTCGGACTTCGTGCGCCTCACCGCGACGGGTCTCACCGCCCTTTTGGGCTTCCAGGCGTTCTTCATCATGGCCGGCATCCTTCGTCTTTTGCCCTTCACCGGCATCACGTTGCCCTTCATGGCCTACGGCGCGAACTCGTTGATCGCGAACTACCTCGTGGTGGCGATACTGCTGCGGATATCGGACGAAGGGAACACCGAGAAACGCGGCGGCGAAATTGTCGCCGTCCATTTCCCTCAGGCGTAGTACGACTGAAGGACGTCCTCGGCACAGAGAATCGGTGCCGGCACGCTTTGACGAAGCGCCATCGAGAGCGCGTCACTGGTGCGACAGTCGAAGACCTCGCGCCCACGCGGCGTCATGAGATCGAGTTCAGCGTAAAAGACGCCGCCCTCGTAGCGAACGATGCGCGCCGCGATCACTTCGCCTTGTATTCGGGTCAAGATCGTCGTCATGAGTTCGTGGGTACTCGGACGGCGCCCCTCGATCGCCCCGTGCGCGTTCTGTAACGCCACGGCGTCGGCGAGGGCGACGGGCACGACGAGGTAGCGAAAGGGCGATTCCGCCTCGAGGAGGTGGATCATGGGTGACGCGTCCGTCAGGTCGTACAGCACCGATTCGAGGTGCATCACTCGAAACGTCACGTGCTCGGGGGTCGACTCGACGTCGTTACTCGACTCTTCGCTCGCCACCTCGGCCTCGGCCTCAGTGGGTTCCTCGTCGCTCATAGGGCACCAACCCTAATTGCCCATGCGTCGTGAGACCGAGAGCACCATGCCGGCCGCGACGAAGAAGACGGTCTCCGCCGAGCCGCCGTAACTAAGGAGGGGCAAGGGTATTCCCGTCACGGGCATGATGCCCATGGTCATGCCGATGTTCTCGAAACAACTGAAGGCGAAAAAGATGAAGACGCCAATGCAGAGCAGTCGTCCCATCGTGTCCTTCGCGTTCTTTCCGATGATGAACATTCGAAACGACACGAAGGCCAACAACAAGACAACGAGCACCGAGCCAATGAAGCCCATCTGCTCACCGATCGCGGTGAAGATGAAGTCCGTCTGCTGCTCGGGGACGTAGCCGAGCACGGTCTGCAGGCCGTGAAAGAGGCCCGCGCCGTACACCCCACCGGACCCAATCGCGCTTTTGGCGTTGTTGACCTCGTAGAGCAGGGCGGTCAGCTGTGGATTCGTGGAGTTCTGATTGAGGAAGGACACGAAGCGGTCGACCTGGTACTTCTGCAAGAGATCGAGGTAGAGCGCCGAGGCGAGGCCTAGTGAGCCCAGGACCGCCAACAACGTCATGAACCGCGGCGGCACGCCCGCGATGACCATCATCGCCGACACGATCAAGACGATGATCACCGACGTGCCGAGGTCGGGCTGCTTCACGATGAGGGCGAGGGGCACGACGGCCATCACGAGCAAGCGCATGACGTCGTACATCTTGAGGCCTTCGGTTCTTCGTGCGCAGAACGTCGCGATCGCCAGGATCAAGAACAGCACCGTGAACTCGCTGGGTTGGATCTGGATGGAACTGCCGAAGCTGTACCAACGTTGCGCGCCGAGCGCGGTCTTGCCGAGGACGAACACGCCCGCGAGCGCGAGGAGCGAACACACGTAGAGCGGCGTCGCGGCGATCTCGAAGCGTCGGTAGTCAATGCGCGAGACGACGTACATGGCGATGACGCCCAGCACCATGAAGAACCCCTGGCGCTCGACGTAGTAGTGCGAGTTCAACCCCTGGTTCACGAGCTGTTGACGCGTGGCCGAGTAGATCGCGACGACGCCGGTGCCGCCGAGGGCGATCATGCTCCAAAAGAGCGCCTGGTCGAACGAGTCCTTCGGGCGGAGTCGGTGGGTCAGGGCGCCAAGGGTGTCCGTCACGCAAGCACCTCGAGGAGTTGTGCCCCTTCGATGTCAACGCCCCACCACCACTGCATCTGCAGCGCCGCTTGGTAGGCCAGCATCGCGAGTCCGTTCTGGGTGCGACAACCCGCGTCGTCGTACAACGTTCGCCACGTCGACGCTCGCGGATCGTACGTGATATCGACGGCGACCGTCTCGTGATGCACGCCCTGCAACACGGCCGCTTCGACGTCGCGCCCCGCGACCGGCACCGTGTTCACAATGAGGTCCACCGGTCGATAGACGAGCGAACTGGGAAAGACGTTCTGATAGCGACCGCTCAGTTCCTCGGCCTTGACCTCGTTGCGCGCGTGAATGGCCACGGAGGCGACGCCGTGGTGCACCAACGCGTCCACGACCGCGCTCGCGGCACCCCCAGCCCCGAGGACGACGGCGTGGGCGTTCTCCACCACGGATCCGTACTCGGCACGCAGGGCGTTGATGAAGCCCTCGCCGTCGGTGCTGTCGCCGTAGAGAGTCCCGTCGCGTTTTAGGAGTGAGTTCACGGACTGCGTACGACGCGCGACGTCACTGAGTTCGTCACTGCGCTCAAAGGCCTCGCGCTTCAAGGGAGCGGTGATGGAGAGCGCGTCGAAATCACTCGACATCAGTACGCTGAGGTGCGCAGCGTCGCCCAGTCCCAACTCGACGCGCGTCGACGTACCCTCGAGACCAGCGAGGCGAAGTCCCACTTCGTGGAGTTGGGGCGAGAGCGAGTGCGCCACCGGTGAACCTGCGACCCCGACGCGCCAGATCATTCGAGACCCAGTTTGTGCGCAATCTTCTCGTTCGCCAGTTGCTGTTTGAACGTCGTGGAGAATGCTTCATCTCCGTTTTTATTGATCAACGTGAAGTACAGCCACGTACCCGCGGGCGCGTGCAGCACGGCGTTGAGGGCGAAGGTCGACACCGTGCAGATGGGCGTCGGCGTGAGGCCCGCGTTGAGGTAGGTGTTGTACGGCGTCGGCGTTGCTAGCTCGGCCGACGTGACGGTGCCGCCGTCCTGTTTGAAGTAGTAGAGCACCGTCGAGTCCATCTGCAGAGGCCCGCCACGCGCCAATCGGTTGAAGATGACGCGTGCCACCTTGGGCATGTTGGACGGGTAGTAGCCCTCCTTCTCAACGATCGACGCCGCGGTCACCAACTGGTAGGCGTTCAGTCCGTTGATCGTCGTCGACGACGTCAGACCAAGCGACGCGGCCTCCTTCTCGAAACCGCGCACCATCTTGTCCGCGAGTTCGCTCGGTGTCGTCGTCGGGGCGATGACGTAGGTCCCCGCCCCGATGAGCCCTTCGAGGGATCCCGTGTTGGCGAACGTGCTCGGCGTGACCGCGGCCGTCGTCGCGGCGACGAAACGCTTGGCGTAGGTGGGTCCCATGTCATTGGCGACGTTAAGAGCGATCTCGTGCAAGGTGAGTCCCGGAGAAGCGACGACGACCTCGACGTTGGGGGCGTTACTCAGCACCGAGCGCACCTTCGCGAACGACGAACCCTGTCGGAGTTGATAGGAACCGGTCTGGACCTGGGGCGTTCCGAGGACGAGACTCTCGAGACGAAAGGCCAACGTCGACGCGATGACCCCTTTGGCGTGCAGTTCGCCGGCGATGGTCGAAAAGGAGTCGCCAGTGTGCACGGTGACGATCACCTCGCGGCCCTTACTGGCAAAGATGGGGTCGATCTGGAGCGCGAACCATCCAACGCCCACGACGATGACGACCACGAGCGCGAGAACGACGCGGCCCAGCGGCCTACTCAGCATGTTGGCCATCAACATAGTTTTGCAGCATGATGACGGCAGCGGCGCTGTCGACGTGATCGCGGTGTTCTTTGGCCTTCAGGCCCGCCTGGGAGAGCGATCGCTGGGCTTCAAGGGTCGTGAGGCGTTCGTCCCACTGGACGACGGGGATTGCAACCAAGACGTCGACCAGGGCGCGGTAGAACGTGTCGGCCTGTTTCGTGCTCGACGTTACGTTGCCCGACAGCGCCACGGGTCGTCCGACGACGACGGCACCGACACGCTCCTCTTGTATCAAAGTCTGCAACGACGAAATGAGCATCTCGTCGTTGGGGAGCGCTGGTCGCGGAAACGCCATCGTCGCCGACGAATCGGTGATGGCGACGCCACAACGCACCGCACCGGGATCGAGACCAAGGAAACGCGTCACCGGGTTCTTAGAGCGCCTTCGCCGCGACGACGACCGCGTCGATGCCCCGGGGATCTCGGCCACCAGCGAGAGCTAAACGAGCGGAGCCCCCACCGCCGCCGCCCACGTGTGACGCGAGCGACTTCACCGTGCTCGACGCGTCGAGGGACCCGTCGGTCGCCACGGCCAGTGAGACCTTGTCGTCGTTCTCGCCCACGAGCACGACGACGCGCCGTCCGCGGTGCTGAAGGTCTTGGGCCAAGGTGCGCAGCTGGTCGCCGGAGTAGCCGTCCACGCGAGCGACGACCACGTCGCCCGTGCTCTGCGCGTCAAGTTCGTTGGCGAATTGGCTCAGTTGGGCCTGGCGGAGACTGGCGATCTCCTTCTCCACGTCGCGCTGGCGATCGAAGAGTCGCTCGAGCGCGGGCACCACGTCCTCGCTCGACGTCTTCAAGAGCGTCGCCACCGATCCAAGGACCTGTTCCATCTCATACGTACGACGATGCGCGCCCAGTCCGCTCACCGCTTCGATGCGGCGAGTGTTCGCGCCAATCGAGGCCTCACTCACGACTTGGATCTGTCCGATGTCGCCCAGTCGATCAACGTGGGTCCCTCCACAGAACTCGAGGCTGTGGCGACCCGCGCGCACGACACGGACCCGGTCGCCGTACTTGTCGCCGAAGAACGCGACGGCGCCCATCGTCTCGGCTTCGGCTTTGGTCGTCTGAATGGTGTCGACGTCCTCGTTGAGGACCACGTCGGTGTTGACGATCGTGAGAATCTCCTTGGCCTCGTCAGGCGCGAGACCCGCGCCGTGCGAGAAGTCGAAGCGCAGTCGTTCGGGGCCCACGTAGGAACCCTGCTGGCGGACGTGATCACCGAGCACCGTGCGAAGTCCCGCGTGCAAGAGGTGCGTCGCGGTGTGGTTGCGTCGGGTCGCCTCGCGACGATCGCCTTCGATGGTCGCCACGGCGATCTGGCCGGGCAACACCTCGCCGGTGAGTCGCCCGCGGTGCGCGAAGAGCCCCCCCGCGACGTTTTGGGTGTCGAGCACGTCGAAGCGACCCGTCTCGGTCACGACCGTGCCGGTGTCGCCCACCTGGCCACCCGACTCGGCGTAGAACGGGGTCGTGTCGAGGAAGAGTTCGCTTTCTCCCCTCTCGCCGGCCAGGACGGCGAGTACGGTCGTCTCGATGCTGTAGCGCGTGACGTCTCGTCCGACGAACTCCGTCGGGCCGTCGCGCTCGATGAGCTCGCGGTACTGCGCGTCGTCCGCCACGCGCAGCGTCTTCGCGCTCGCCCTCGCGCGCTCACGCTGAGCCGTCATGGCCTCGTCGAACGCTTGTCGCTCGACACTGAGACCCGACTCCGCGACGATCTCGTCGGTCAGTTCGATGGGAAAGCCGTGCGTGTCGTGCAACTTAAATGCCACATCACCAGGAAAGATGGTGGTACCGCTCGCGAGGACGTCTCGCTGCGCCTCTTCGAGCAACGAGAGCCCCGTGCGAAGGGTCCGTGCGAAGCCAGCCTCTTCACGTTCGAGGACTTCGACGATCAGGTCACGATCTTTCACGAGCGCCGGGTAGGCAACACCCATCTTCTCAATCGTCGCGTCCACGAGCGAGGCCGACAGCGCACCCTCGGCGCCGGCACGTCGTGCCGCCAACACGGCGCGACGGATTATTCGGCGCAACACGTAGCCGCGTCCTTCATTCGAAGGCAACACGCCGTCCGCGACCAGCATTGTCATGGCGCGTCCGTGGTCGGCGACTCGACGAATCGCCACGTCGATCGACTCGTCGTTGCCGTAGGTCGCGTTGAGCGCGCGCGACGCCGTCTCGATGAGCGGCGCGAAGAGGTCGGTCGCGAAGACCGACTCGACGCCGTTCAAGATCGACAGCGTTCGGTCGAAACCCGCGCCGGTATCGATGTTCTTCTTCGGCAGTTCGGTCAGCGTGCCGCCGGGGCCTCTCTCGTACTGGGTGAAGACGAGGTTCCAGAACTCGATGAAGCGGTCCTCGCCACCGAAGGCCGGTCCACCGTCGGCGCCGAACTCGGCGCCCTTGTCGAAGAAGATCTCCGAACAGGGACCACACGGCCCCACTTCACCCATGGTCCAGAAGTTGTCCTCGTCGAGGCGTTGAAGGCGTTCGGGACGTATGCCGATGAGATCGCGCCACAGATCGGCGGCGGCGTCGTCGCTGACGTGCACGGTAATCCAGAGTCGATCAGGATCGATCCCGAAACCTTCGGTGATCAGCTGCCAGGCGTACTTGATGGCGCCCTCTTTGAAGTAGTCGCCGAAGGAGAAGTTGCCCATCATCTCGAAGAAAGTCAGGTGGCGTTGCGTCGTGCCGATGAGGTCGATGTCGGCGGCGCGAAAGCACTTTTGGATCGACACGGCACGTTTGTAGGGCGGTGTCTCCTCGCCCGAATAGTAGGGCTTGAAGGGCACCATCCCCGCGACCGTGAACAAGAGCGTCGGATCGTGCGGTATCAGGCTCGCCGAAGGCACCACCGTGTGCGCGTTCTGAGCGAAGTAGTCCAGGAAAATCCTGCGAAGTTGGGCGGCTTCCACAGAGTTACTCTACTGGCGCGGGTGGTTCGCCCTGGTGGGAGCGGTTCGTTCGCGCGCGCCACTGTGCCACGAGCGGACCCTCTCGGCCGTATTCAGAAGGATCGAAGAACGTCGCGTCGACGAAACCGTCGGGGAGGTACTGCTGGTCAACCCACCCGTCGGGATAGTCGTGCGCGTAGCGATAGTCGGAACCGTGGCCCAACAGCGAGGCGCTTCGATACGACGCGTCGCGCAGGTGCGCGGGGACTTGCACCAGTCCCCCGGACTGCACCGCCGCCGTCGCGGCGCCCAGGGCGCGCGTCACCGAGTTGCTCTTGGGCATGAGGGCGAGCGTGAGCGTCGCGTGAGCGAGCGTGAGGCGAGCTTCGGGCAGTCCCACGAACTCAACGGCGCGCGCCGCGGACTCGGCGATCAGGAGACCCAGCGGATCGGCGAGCCCGACGTCTTCACTCGCGAGAATGACGAGGCGTCGCGCGAGGAACCGAGCACTCTCGCCACTCTCGAGCAACGTCACCAACCAGTAGAGCGCGGCGTCGGGGTCCGAACCCCGCACCGATTTGATGAGGGCGCTGATCTGGTCGTAGTGGGTGTCGGCCGACTGGTGGTAGAGACGCCCGTCTCTCGCGCGCGCCACGTGACTGACATCGACGGCTTCGCCCGCGGACTCCATCGTGGCGAGCACGATCGCGGTGTCGAGTGTCGTAAGAGCACTTCGCGCGTCGCCGTCAGCTGACGAGGTCACCGCGCGAAGGGCGTCGTCGGTGATACGTGCGCCACGAAGTTCAAGTCCACGCCGAACGAGGGTCGCGAGGTCTTCTTCGCCCAGCGGGTGCAGTCGCCACAACGTCGAACGACTCATGAGTGCCGCGTTCACCTCGAAGTAGGGATTCTCGGTGGTCGCGCCGATGAGGACGACCTCACCGGTCTCGGTGGCGGGCAACAAGAGGTCCTGCTGCGCCTTGTTGAAGCGGTGCACTTCGTCGATGAAGAGCACGGTGCGCTGTCCGTGTTGACCGAGCCGCTCGCGAGCGCGAATAATCGCTTCACGCACGTCCTTCACGCCACTCGACACGGCCGAGAGGCTCTCGATGACGTAGTCGGCGGATATCGCGAGGATGCGCGCCAGGGTCGTCTTGCCGGTACCCGCGGGTCCCCAGAGAATCATCGACGTCAACTGACGAGACTCGACGAATCGACGCAGCGGGCCGTCGCGGCCCACTAAGTGGTCTTGACCGACAATCTCGTCGAGCGTTCGTGGGCGCAGGAGTTCGGCCAGGGGCGCCGCCTCGCGTAGGCGCTCGTTGACGGCGTCGTCAAAGAGCGACGTAGGTCACTTACCTTTAGGGGCGAATCGAAGATGCAGGTCGCGCGTCTGACGTTCGCTAATGCTCTTGGGCGCGCCGGTCATGAGGTCGTTACCCGACTGGGTCTTTGGAAAAGCGATCACCTCGCGGATGTTCTCCTCCCCCGCGAAGATCGCGACCAAGCGGTCGATGCCAAAGGCGAAGCCCGCGTGTGGCGGCGCGCCGTACTTGAAAGCGCCGAGCAGGAAGCCGAAGCGGCTCTGCGCTTCGTCGTCACTGATGCCGAGCGCGCGAAAGATCCGCGACTGGATGTCAGCTCGGTGGATGCGCACCGAGCCACTGCCCAGTTCCCAACCGTTCAGCACCAAGTCGTAGGCCTGCGAGCGAACTTTGAGGGGATCACTCTCAATCAACGACAGGTCGTCGGGGTGGGGCATCGTGAAGGGGTGGTGCGCGGCCTGGAGGTTGCCGTCCTCGTCAATCCCTTCGAAGAGGGGAAACTCAGTCACCCACACGTAGTGGTGTGGCCCCTCGCCCACCGGCAGCGCACCGAGTGTGACGCGTAGCGCGCCTAGCACTCGACAAGCTTCGACGTACTCGTCGGCGACGATGAGCACGAGGTCGCCAATCTGGGCGTCGTCGACGCTCGAAATCGCCGCGACTTCTTTTTCACTGAGAAATCTCGCGAGCGGTGAGTCGAGACCCTCGCTCGTGACGCGAAACCACGCGAGACCCTTCGCGCCAAGGCTCTTCGCCTGATCGGTGAGGGCGTCGAGCTTGGACCGGGAGAAACTCGCGCCCTCCGCGACGCGAAGGGCCTTTACGGTCGGTGCCGCGAATGCCTTCACCTCGCTCGCGGCGAATACCTCCGAGAGGTCTTGCAGGACCATGGCGAAACGCAGGTCGGGCTTATCAGTGCCGTAGTGGTCGAGCGCCTCGGCCCACGTCATGCGTCCAATCTCACCCGGGCGCGCGCCGGTCGCTACTTCGGCGGCGTCGAGTACGGCCTCGGAGACGAAGTCCAGGATGTCCTCTTGTGTGACGAAACTCGCTTCGAGGTCGAGTTGGGTGAACTCGAACTGGCGGTCCGCGCGCAGGTCCTCGTCACGAAGGCATCGAGCGATCTGGAAGTAGCGGTCGAAGCCGCCGACCATCAAGAGTTGCTTGGCGATCTGGGGACTTTGGGGCAAGACGTAGAACTCGCCCTCGTGCAGACGCGACGGCACCACGAACTCGCGCGCTCCCTCGGGCGTCGGTGCCCAGAGCAGCGGCGTCTCCACTTCGCAGAAACCCTGCGCGTCCATGGAGCGTCGCAACGCCGCGTTGACCTTGGCGCGAAGACGGAGGTTTCGCTGCATCTGTTCGCGACGAAGGTCCAAGTAGCGATAGCGCAGTCGGACCTGCTCGTCGATGTCGACTCGGTCGTCCAGTTGAAAGGGCGGGACGTCAGCGATTGAGAGGATTTCGACTTGGCAGTCACTGAGTTCGACAGCTCCGGTCGCCAAGCGAACGTTGACGGTGCCCTCGGGACGAGGGGTCACGGTACCGGTCACACGAACGACGTACTCGCTACGCACGTCGACGGAGCCCTCAACGACGGCCTGTAACACTCCCGAGCGGTCGCGAAGGTCGAGAAACGCGAGGTGCTCGCCGTGTTCGCGTCGCTTCGCCACCCAACCACAGACGCTGACGCGCTCGCCCACGTGATTCTCGTTGACCGACCCGCAGAGCAGGTCGCGCAGACTGGTGGCTTCAATTTCCTTGGGCATCGTCACTTCACTTCGTCAATAGATTGGCGACCGTCGAAACGATCTCGCTTAGCGCGACGCGCGGTTGCGCCTGCGCAAAGTCCTGGCTTCGCAGGTCCCTAATCGTAACCTCACCGGCGGCAAGTTCCTCGGGTCCGACGAGCAGCGCCAGGCGGGCACCGGACTTGTCGGCCACCTTCATCTGGGCCTTCAGCGACCGTTGGTCGTAGGCGCGATCCGTCGCGACGCCGGCCCCACGCAGACGTTCGACGAGAACGCTCACGGCGCCGTCACCCGTGGTGTCGACGACGAAGACGTCGAGTGATCGCTTCAGAAGTGCGGTGTCAACGCCTTCGGCCGCGCGAGCGAGAAGTATCCTTTCGACGCCACTGCCAAAGCCGATGCCGCTCGTGGGCTTGCCGCCGAGCTCTTCGGCCAACTTGTCGTAACGTCCACCGCCGCCAATCGAATTCTGTGCGCTCTCGAACGCGTCGGCGATGAATTCGAACGTAGTTCGGTTGTAGTAGTCAAAACCTCGTACGAGACGCGGGCTGAGGACGCTCTCGATGCCGAGGGCCGTCAGCCCCGCGACCACCTTGTCGAAGTGCGCGCGACAGTCGTCACAGACGTGATCGATCAGCATCGGTCCCTCGGACGTGACCTTGATGCACGGAGCGCGCTTGCAGTCGAGTACGCGCAGCGGATTATCGCGCCAACTCTCGCGATGCTCATCACAGAGTTGTTCTTGATTCGCCTTGAGGTACTTGCGAAGAATCTTGACGTACGCCGCGCGACAGACGTCGTGACCCATGGAGTTGATCAAGAGTCGTACTTGGCGAAGGCCGATCGAACGGTAGAAGCTGTTCGCGAGGGCGATGACCTCGACGTCGACGGCCGGGTCATCGGTACCGAGGACTTCCACGCCGAGTTGATAGTGCTGGCGATAACGTCCCTTCTGGGGTCGCTCGTAGCGAAAGGCTGGAGTCAGGTACCAGGCCTTCCAGGGAGTCGTTGGTTGGTGCTGGACGAACGCGCGCACCACGGACGCCGTTCCCTCGGGGCGCAGCGCGTAACGGCGCTCGCCGCGGTCCTCGAAGACGTACATCTCCTTTTTGAAGACGTCGCTCTCCTCACCGATGCCGCGAAGAAAGACACCCACGTCTTCGAAGATGGGCGTCATCACGAGCGAGAAGCCGTAGCGATACGCGCTTTCGGCGAACGTGGCGACGACGCCCTCCCACGACGCGGACTCGGGCCCGAGCACGTCGTGCGTGCCAATGGGCGCCTTGAACGGCGCGGAGGACTCGCTCACGAGGTCTTCTTCTGACCCGGCAGCTGACGAAAGGCGTCGAAGACGCCGTCGACGCCCTTGAGCGCAGCCAAAAGACTCGACAGGTGCGTCGGATCGGCGAGTTCGACGTCGAAGATCATGCGCACGATACGCGCGCCCGACGTCGTGGAACTACTCGAGATGATGTTGAGGTGATACTCGGCAACGACCTTCGAGACGTCGAGGAGAAGTCGGGATCGATCGAAGGCCATGATCTCGAGGACGGCGCGGTACTGACCGCCAGCGGATCCGTCCCACTCCACGTCGATGATGCGCTCACCGAGTCGCTGCGCCAACGCCACGGCGTTCGAGCAGTCGTCACGGTGCACCGACACCCCGCGCCCTTGGGTAATGAAACCCATGATGCTGTCGCCGGGGACGGGCGAACAGCAACGCGCCAAGTGAATCATGACGTCGTCGAGCCCTTCGACGTACACGCCGGCCGTGCGACGCGTCGTGCGGCTCGTGCGCGGCACTTTGGTGACCGTGGTGGGCATCTGCTCGGCGTCGCCCCCACGCAGTTCGCGGTCCAGTCGTTGGACGACCGCGAGCGCCGAGATCTGATCGCTGTCGATCGCCATGAAGAGCGCGTCTCGGTCTTCGAGGTTCATCGACGCAATCACAGCGTCGAGGGCGCTGGACGAAAGTGAGGTCGCGATCGGCAGACCCTCGCGACGCAGCGCCTTGGTGAGTTCTTCTCTACCGCCCTCGATGGCGTCGTCGCGACGCTCTCGCTGGAACCACTGGCGGATCTTGGACTTGGCTCTTGAAGACTGGGCGATATTCAACCAGTCTCTCGAAGGACCGGCGTTCTCGTTCTTGCTGGTGACGATTTCGACGACGTCGGCCGAGCGCAACACCGTGTCGAGTGGCACGAGACGACCGTTCACCTTCGCCCCCACGCAGTGGTGACCCACTTCAGTGTGCACGGCGTAGGCAAAGTCGATGGGCGTCGCTCCCTCGATGAGCGCGATGACGCGACCCTTGGGCGTAAAGAGGTAGACCTCGTCTTGGCCGAGATCGAGTTTGAGGGCCTCCAGGAAGGCAATGGGGTCCTTCTCTTCTTCCTCGACGTCGGCCAAGCGCTGCATCCACGCGACTTCTTTGGCGGTGGCACCCTCTTTGTAGCTCCAGTGCGCCGCGACTCCGAACTCGGCGCGACGGTGCATCTCTTGCGTGCGCACTTGGACTTCGACCGACTTACCGCGCGGACCAATGACGGTGGTGTGCAGCGACTGGTACAAGTTGAACTTCGGCGAGTTGATGTAGTCCTTGAAACGTCCCTGCACGGGCGACCACAGGGCGTGAATCGCGCCGAGCGCCGCCCAACAGTCACGCTCTTCGTCGACGATGAGGCGCAAGCCCACGAGGTCGAAGATGTCGTCGAACTCCTTACCGCCCACGACCATCTTTTCGTAGATGCTCCAGAAGTGCTTCGGTCGACCTCGAACCTCCGCGCGGATGTTGAACTCGTCGAGCTTGGCGAGCAGCGTCGCCATCACCTCGGCGAGGTAGGACTCGCGCTCGGGCTGGCGCGCGGCGACCATCTGTTCGATCTCGGCGTACCGCTTGGGGTGCAGGGTCGCGAAACTCAGGTCTTCGAGTTGCCACTTGACCTGTTGGACACCGAGACGGTGCGCCAGCGGCGCGTAGACGTCGAGCGTTTCTTGCGCGATGGACCGTTGACGATGCATAGGCATCACCGAGATCGTTCGCATGTTGTGCAGTCGGTCGGCGAGCTTTATCAACAAAACCCGCCAGTCCTGAGCCATGGCAATGAACATTTTCCTGATCGTGGCGGCCTGTTGGGCCTCTTTCGAGTCGAATTCGAGGCGGTCGAGTTTGGTCACACCGTCAACGACCGCCGCCACCTGGGCGCCGAACTCACTATCGAGCCACTTCGTCGTGACCCCGGTATCCTCAACGGCGTCGTGGAGCAGCGCCGCGGCGATGGTGACCTCGTCGAGGCCTAGATCGGCCGTTATCCCGGCGACAGCGATGGGGTGGGTGACGTAGGGCTCGCCCGTTCTGCGTAGTTGGCCCTCGTGGGCGTTGATGGCGGCGATCCCGGCGCGGCGAATCAGTTCCACGTCGCCGTTCTCGTGGTGCTCGTTGAATCGAGCAATAAGACGCTCAATCGAGCTCAACAGCACGGGGTCAGCTGAAGAGCGCGAAGTGAGACTAACCATGGGTTCAGCCTACCGGTGGGTTAGCTCCATGCTTTAACCGTTCCCCACGCTCTAAAACGAAAACAGACGTCCAAATCCCATCAATCCGAAGAGGTACAACGACCGTCCCGACGCGACAAATTGAGCAACGTACTCTTGCACCCGAGCGCCATCACGGCAACGAGCACGCATCACGACCAACGAGACCACGAAGGTGACGAGAGCGGTCCCCAACCGCTTAAAACTGTTTGATCCTCATCATGAGTCTTCAGCGCCGGGTGCAAGTCCGCACCCGCACTCGACGTTGGAGTCCTTTTTGCTAGTGGCTAGACGGGGTCCAGATGAAGGTGCCCCAGTTGACGTACGTGTCGCGAGGGCTCGGCGGGATGTACTCCGCCATCAAGAAGAACTGTCCGTTCCACTCGGCGCCACCGGAGTAGTCACCCCAGCGACAGCCACCAAGAGGCGGGTAGTTGGCCGGCGGAGCCGGGTAGCACGTGAAACCATCCTCGGGCGCGGAGCCTACGGTCGCCAGGCGGATGTTGCCAGTCGGCCCAGAATGCGAGTCGAACGCGATGTAGCCAGGGCTCGGGTACTCGGCCGCTCCGGAGACGGAGAAGACGACGTAGCCCTGGCCCGATCCGTTCACGACGACGTCGGGATACAGGAGGTTCTGACTGCTGTGCACGTATCCCTGTGACGAGACTTGCACCGACAACCCGCGCGACTGCGTCGACGGGTTGAGGTTGAACCACGCGATGCCGTCGGTAGTTGGCGTCGGGCTGCCGACCCCCGTGTCCATAGCGCCGTACAGCTGACCGTTGGTGTAGGTCACTTGCTGGACCGCGTTGAAGTCAGCTTGGAGGCCCGTGGGTGACGTCGCTCCGTAGTTCGCGAGGCCGAACGGCAGCGGACCGTTTTTCTGGGTGGCGTCCGGAGGGAACGCGTAGCTCTCGCTGACGATCTCGGTCGCCTGTAACGAGGGGACGCCGCCGTGGTTGAGCGCGTCGGTTCCTGTCAACGAGTAGACGATCAAGTGATTGTCGCTCAACTGGTTGGAGTTGGACTCGACGAAGTACTCGGTGTTGTTCGCGTACGTGCCGTCGGGTGGCGTCGACGCGGGCGAGACGTGGTACGGCCCGCTGTTCGCGCCGTTGGCGCTCGTCCCGAAGGAGTCGGCGGTGATCTGGTACCTCGCGGCGGTCGGGGGCTTGCCACCCTTCGCGGCGGAAGCCAGGCGCGTCTTGGAGATCGCGTACACCACGGCACCGTTGTAAGAGGCCGCCGGGTACACGTTTTGGATCGAGAACTCACTCGTCGTTATATAGAAACCGTTCGCGTCGGCGCCGATCTGGTCGTAGTCGCCAAAGCAGGGGCAGTCGCCTAGGGGGTTCGTCGCGTCGGTCGTGTCGATGCTGAACACCGTGTAGTTGCCAAACGGGTTAGCGCTTTGGCTCACCGCAACGAACTGCGCACTACTGGTGGCGCTCAGGATGGATAGCTCTGTGAAGAACCACCGCTGCGTCTGCACATCAAAGTAACAGCGCGGGTCGGAGAGGAACGTCCCGCCGGGCTGGTCGAACAGCGCGTAGGTGGGAGAAATGGGCAGCACCTGGGTTCCTGACGGCGTGTACGCCGAAAGAGCATTGTTGATGATCTCCACCGTGACGGTGCCATGGGAGTCGCTCGGGCCTGCGCAGGTACCCTGGTCCGGCGGCTCGAGATCGGAGGGCTGGACGTTGACCGCAGCCTGCTGGGGTCCGCTGATCCCTTCGAATCCTGTTAACTGCTTGTCGCGCTGCACCGCGATCTCGTTGCCGGAGGCGACCGCACCGGCAGTGTTAATCGTACTGGCCGCAGCGAATCCGCCTTTGGCGAAGTCCACGGGTGGTGCGCCGAGTCGCACGGAAACCGGCGCGGCGGCCAACGCGCTCGCTGGACCCCCCGGTGTCGTGGCAGCACTCAGGTTCACCGTGCCCACCTTCTGCAGGTTCACCGTCGATGACGTGTAGGTCATGTTCGCCGACGAGTTCGACGAACTGGCGAGGGCACTGGGTGGGGTCGCAGTTATCGCGATCGGCACAGCGGTAATCAAAGCAAGTGCAAGTAGTAGGCGTCGCACGGGGAAACCTCCTTGTGGTCTCAACGGTACGGTCACCCGGGACGGACTCTCGCCGTTGCCGCGAACGATATCATCGGCAGGCGTCGCTCGCTAAGCCCTTGATTCACACAGTCCGCAGGCGCCGACCACGCTCCGATGGCTACCTGCAACTCACTGCGCGGGCGAATCGATTTGAGGAATGCCTACGCTCTCACTGCTGGGCAGAACCGCAACGAAAGACATGTGGTGTGTTTTTGACCCGACGCCCTAGCGGCACTTCTGTTTGCGCGCTCGGGCCTGTATGGTCCCACTAATGCTGCCCGAGCATGCGGGACGTACGTTCGTCACGCTCGTCTGCGCGCCCTGGAAAGCGGCACTCGACGCCGTCAAGAGGCGCCGATCGGTTCGCACGCTCACGTGCGCGGCGAGGTCACGCTAACGAGGCTCAAGCTACTTCATCCTCGCGAGTGGTGGACTCGCGAGGAAGACCGCCGAGTACGCCCCACTCATGAGACCCACCAAGGGCGAGACCATAGTTCTGCAGCGTTGTCGTGCCCAGCTGGTCGGCACCGATGAGCACGCAATTCGCGTCGCTAGAGGAGTCAATTCACGGCGTACCCGTGAGGGCACCCTAGGGTATCAGTGAGAGTGTCTCGTCGATTGGAGGGCCATGGGCATCGTGCAACGAGAGACCGGAAAGGGCCTCGCTCACCACCACGCGCCGGTGCGCGATCACGCGGCCGACGCCAGAGAGGTAGACCGTACGGCGGACAGCCTTGTCCACTGGAAGTGCCTGGGTGTGGGGTGCACCGCCGAGTGGGCTCTGCCGCCTGGAGAGAAACCACGGGCTTAGTACGTGGCGCCGAACCGGCTTGTCTTGTTTGGTCTTAGCGGCGTTTCTGCTTGCGCGCGCGAGCCTGGATGGTCCCACTAACGCCGCCCGAGCGTGCGGGACGCGCGTTCGTCATGCTCGTCTGTGCGCCCTGCAAAGCGGCACTCGACGCGGTCAACGTGCGCCGATCCGTTCGCACACTCACGCGCGCGGCCAAATCAATGTAACGAGGTTCGCGCTCTTTCATCCACGCGAGCAGTGGACTCGCGATGAAGATCGACGAGTACGCCCCACTCATGAG
>Ga0182024_10006339_pt1 | contig 26037 bp, 16 predicted proteins | sample P32metaG_FD_120480 | JGI IMG/M metagenome (GOLD analysis project Ga0182024, IMG submission 120480) | Permafrost microbial communities from Stordalen Mire, Sweden - P3-2 metaG (Illumina Assembly) | ecosystem: Environmental > Terrestrial > Soil > Wetlands > Permafrost | place: Sweden: Stordalen... | reverse complement strand
TTCCGGATTTGCTCTAATCCAGAAAAAGCATTTGTCATCCACCACGGCGTACACGGCGGTGCCGAAGTCCGAACTGGCCGAACTGAATATGCGCCGAGCACTGGAGTATTCCAATGTATGTGAACATCTCGGGCCGAGTGCATACCGTCGATTCACACGGCAAGATGCTCAAGGAAGTAACGTGCGAGAATTGCCAAATCGAATTCGTTTACATTCTGGAACGCAGGGCGAAGGGAATTGGCTTCAGCCCCTATTGCCTGGATGACGAGGGGGCCGCGCAGCGGGCGGCCGCCGCTTCGGTAAATCGGCTCCGAAAATGGTTGGCGCAGGGCTTCGACATTGTTCCATGTCCTTCATGCGGGCATTACCAGGAATACATGATTCCATGGCTGCGCGGCGACCATCGAATCGGGCTCTGGAAAACGGCTGTGGCAATGCTGTACGCTGCGGCCGTCTTGGCCATCGTCACGGTCATGATCATGATTCAACCCAATTACCGCGGATACACTGGGCTATGGCTTTTGTGCGCCGCCTTGATCATGGTAATGGCCGCGAGACGGCCGCTCAGATCCTGGGCGATGCGGAACGGCACGGAATGTCGCGATTTCGCGCGGGACACACCGCGAGAATCATAAAAGTCGCCGACGGCCTTGTAGCACAAGTTGTCGAAGGTATCCCAGTCGGCGTTGAGACGGGCTTGCCGACGGAGACGGACGACCAGCTTTCGCTCCTCGGCGTCAAGGCTTGCGAGCGAGATCACGTTACTGTCGAGGTCCACATAGACGTCACTTTGCTTCATCGCTTTTCCCTTTCACAAACTCGACATGCCCAGGCTTTTCGGGCATGCGGCTTTCCATCCGACAGATTTCGGTCCCGGCGCAGCGGAATCAAGAACGAACATTTGAGCAGTGAACTTGGGGCCATCGCGTTCACATCAGCGCCCGTTTGCCCGGCCCGTGATGACCAGCGCCTGCGCCGCCCCCTCGTTCGGCAGCACCAGCACCTCGGTCGGCCGATCAGTTCGTTTCATGAAATGCTCCGGCGAGTGAATTGTCGATTCCGCGCTCAATCCTGCGAGTACCACCACCGAAAAGCGTGTGTTGATCGGGTTCTCCGCCGCCGCGATCACGGCACTGCCGGGATGAGCATACGTCTTGCCGCGAGCCACGAACGAGCGGCTGCCGAACGTGATTGGCAATATCTTGCGGAATCGCTCCACCAGCGCATTGCTATCGGGTCGGCCGATCAGCAGCAGATGGTGCGTCTTCATTTCCGATTCGGTCACTTCCTTGTCGGACTTGATCGCCACCGTGTGATTCTGCCACGATTCGCGCAAAGCTTTTTGCAAGATCTCCGCCGTTTCGCGATTCGTCGGCACTTCATCGAGCGTGCCGTAGACGATCAGGGTAAGCGGTTGCTCGGAATGGAATGAGCGAATCGAGTAAGCGGCCGCATCTGGTTCGCTCGGGATGGAGAGCATGCCGAACACGCTGCCGAGCTTCGGACCGGTCTTCAGTTCGAAATGATGGCGAAACTCCGCCGTCGTCACCTTCTTGCCCGCGTTCTCCCGGCCAAACGAATCCATGGTCTCCTCGAACAGCGGATCGCCGACCAGTTTCCGCAGTTGATGCAAAACCAGCACGCCCTTGCCCGAGGCGAACTTGTACCAATCATCGCTGGTCAAGGACGATTTCACCTCCGCCAAGGGCACATTGTAACCTTTGCGCATCGCACTCTGCTGAGCGCTCTGGAAGGCGAACAGGTCCACGGCCAGGTCTTCTTCGTCGGCCTTGGTCAGCTTGCCGTCGTTGGCCGCACGCAGGGCCTTTTCCTTGGCGACAAAGCGCTGATAGTCCGCGAACGCCGTCGCGAGCCAGACATCAGCATCCGTTTTGGGCAGCAAGGTGCCGTGCCAGGCGGGCACGTTCAGCAAGGGGGGAGTCTTGCTCGCAGCATGGTGCTCGGCTTTCGCATCGGGCAGATCCACGGCGGCCTCTTTCACTTCGGTCTTGGCCGGCGGATTGCCGTGCAAAATCGTCCACGGGTTGCTGACCAGCGGCTTGATCTCGGGGTACCGCTGCCGTTCTTCGTTGGTCGGCTGCCAGGTACGGCCGAGCGGCGGGCCGAACAGCGCCCAGCTCTTGAGCTGCTTGGCGAGGTCCGTGGTCGTGAACTTGGCGTCAAGCGAGTGAAATGCGGCCAGCGGCGGCGTGGTGAAGGCGAGCTTGCCGAAGGAGGCGTCGATCTTGCCCTTGTTTTCCTGATAGAGTTTTTGCCAGGCCATATCGCGTTCGCTCGGGCGGAAGACCAGGTTGTTCGGCCGGCCGTTGACGCCCGGGATGGTTTCGAGCCTCAGCTCCAGGTCCTTGGTATTGTTGCAGCCCCAGTAGAAACCAGTGGTGCCGCCGATCCATTCGTTCTTGCTGCTGCGGTGCAGCTTGCTCTTGTGCGTGCCCAGCTCGAACAGGGCGATTTCGTTGGTGTTGACGTCGCCCAGCAGCCATTCGTTGGTATAGAGACCGTTGTTGTCCTTTTTGAGAATGGCGACGGCCTCGTCGATGGTGCCGGCATATTGCATGGCCTTGCGAATGCGCGAGGCTTCGGTCTGCCCGGTGATTTCGAAGCGGGTTTGGCCGATGGTCGTCTCCGCCATGAGCAGCCCGGCGTCGTTGATGTAATAGTCCATGCCGCTCTGCATGGCCCCGGGGTAGCCGCACATCAGGACGCGATGCCCCTTGGCCGGTTTCACGTCGAGCCAGACGTTGTAGAAATTAGCGGCGTACAGGCTGAACATGGTGATATGGCCAAAGACGATCTTGCCGTCGGCGGTCGCAGGGCCCGTGGCGGCGAAGGCGCTGCAGTGCTCCGGCCGGGGATTCGGCTTGACGCGTGGCTGCGGATCTTTGAAGCGCATGCCTTCGAGACCCGTGGGCAGGGCTTCGAGGGCCGAGTCGAGCGTTTCGATTTCGGGCCAGCAGTTGATGGCGACGATGTCCACCAGGTCGATGGGCCGATTGTCGTAGCGCGCCCCCGCGGCGGTGGCGCCGTCGGCGATGCCCTTCATCTCCTCAAGAAATTCCTTGTCGAAGCGGCGCACGAACAGGGCGTTGGAAAGGCGGCGCGTGTGCTGCCAACCCTCGGCGGGGGATTTGGGACTGAGCAAGGCGGCGAAACAGCGGACATAGCCCGCGATCTCCGTCGCCATGAGCCGGCCATGCTGGTAGCCTCGTTCGTAGGGTTCGCCTTCGATGTGGAGCACGGTCCAACCGGCTTGCGGAAAGCGGTAGGCGGGGCCGTAGCGCTGCACCGACGCGGGGTCCGGCTGGAAGTCGCCGGTCAGCGGGGCCTGGGCGCGGGCCGATTCCGCGAGGAGGAGTGTGAACGACAGCAGTACGCATGGAAAGCATCGCATGGCAAGATTCCTTGAATAGGTCGGTCTGTGAGAGTGCTTCGGAGTGGCCTTGGGAGAGGAGCCACGGCCCACAATCCAGGAGTTCATCGTATGAAATAGAGAAGAACATATCGGAGGCGGGATGTCAACCAGGTAGTTGCACGCCGCGGGGTGAGGTACTCCGAACCCCGCGGGTAAACGGTGCAGGATCATGATCCTGTATCGCTGACCCGCGGGGTTCGGAGTACCTCATCCCGCGGCGTGAGTTATTAACACCTGATTGTCTCATCAGCCACTGACCGCCGAAGGCAAACCGCGATAGGATGATCCATGCGGGCCGCTTCTAACTGACCCCTGACCCCTGACCACTGATTCCCATGAATACCAAAGGCGAACAATTCGCGGGCTTGACAGTCGCACTCATTACCCCCTTTCGCGGCGGCCAGGTCGATTACGACGCCCTGGGCCGGCTGGTGGACTGGCACATCCAGGAAGGGACCGATTGCCTCGCCCCGGTCGGCACCACCGGCGAGTCGCCGACGCTCGATTTCCAGGAGCACGAAAAGGTGATCGCCACCGTGGTCGAAAGGGCCCGCGGCCGCATCAAGGTGATGCCCGGCACCGGCTCCAACAGCACGACGGAAGCGTTGCACCTGACCAAATTCGCTCGCAAGGTCGGCGCCGACGGGGCCTTGCTGGTCGGGCCCTATTACAACAAGCCGACGCAGGAAGGATACTATCGCCATTTCGCCGCCGTGGCCGAGGCGGTGGACATCCCCATCGTCCTTTACAACATTCCCGGCCGCACGGGGTCGAATATCCTGCCCGAAACGATCGCTCGCCTGGCCCGCGTGCCGAACATCGTGGCCATCAAGGAATCGACCGGTTCGATGGACCAGGCGTCGCAGATCGCTAGCCTGTGCAACATCACGCTGCTGAGTGGCGACGACAGCCTCACCTTGCCGCTCATGGCCCTGGGGGCTCGCGGGGTGGTGTCGGTGGTGGGCAACATTGTGCCGCGCGATTTGAAGGCGCTCTTGACGGCGTTCGACGCGGGCAAGCTCGATCAGGCGCGGGAATGGCATTATCGCTTGTTTTCCTTGTGCCGCGATTTGCTCGGGGCGGCGACCAATCCAATACCGATCAAGACGGCCATGCGGTTTCTGGGCCGGGATACCGGTGAAATGCGGCTGCCGATGTGCCCGATGGACGCCGCGGGGGAGAACAAGCTCAAGCAGACGCTGCGCGAATATGGTTTGGAGTGTCCATAACGATTCCCGTTTAGCCGCGACGCGACGTACTCGGAGCGGAGCGCTTACACCGGCGTTCGCGCTCCGCTCCGAGTACGTCGCGTCGCGGCTAAACGGGCGCTCATGTGCCAACTCCAATCAACTCCCCCTCCGGCGCCGGCACGTCGGCTTGCTCCACCAGATGCTGCTGCGTCGGATCCGCCATGCCCACCGGCCAGATATGGAAGCCGCCGTGCAATCCCACGCCGAAGTTTTGCTGCGGCGTGATTTCCCATTTGCCCCAGATGCCCTTGCCTTCGTTGTAGCCGCTGTAGAAGACATCGTGCTTGTCGAGATAACGTTTGGTGAAATGACACTTGCCATCTTCGATCGTGTAACCGCCGCGGACGATGAACTGGCCAACCAGGTCCCGGCCCTCGCCGGTCATGACGCCCTTTACGAAGGTCAGCGACAGATCCATCATGTGCCGGCCCGGCAGCTCTTTTTGCAGGAAAAACCCGGTCCACGGCCCGCTCGGGAAACGCGGATCGGTCTCCAGCTCCGGTGATTCGTTCGGCTCGGCCATGGCTACTTTCCCTGTTTGGTCCAGACAATGGCGTTGGCCAGCAGACGCAAGAAGTTCTCGTCTTCAAAGTCTTTTTGATGGCCCAGCGATGTGTAGAACACCCGGCCACCCTTGAAGAGTCTGGTCCAGGCGATCGGCTCGGCGTGCTCCGGAATCGAGCCGGTCAGCAGAATGTCAACGTCCTTGGCCAGGCCGGTGTTCTTGTAGAGGCTGCCCTGCGATTGGGTCAGCTTCACGCCCTTCAAGATGGGATGATCCTTGGCGTCAACCTTGATGTCGCAGGTGATCTTTTCGCCGAAATGGCCCTGGTAGTTGCCGCCCAGCACTTCCTTGTCGAGGTCGAGCCAGGTCTGCATCGCATGGCTGGCGGTGCGAATGCCGACGATCGGTTTGCCCGCCAGGCAGTATTTCTTGAAGCGATCCAGGTCCGCCCCTTCAAGCTTGAGCCGGCGCGTGAACAGGACCATGACGTCGCAGGTATCGAGGTTGTCCAGGCCGGGAATGTCGCTGTCGGTCTTGCGAAAGGCCCGCGAGCACTGGATGGGATAGTTCTTTTCGAGGTAGGTTTGCAGCACGGCCAGCGACTTGTCGGATTCGTATTCCAGCGAGCCGGAGACGAGGCAGACTTTCAGCATCTTGTCCTTTTTGCCGCCAGCCGATGCGGGGCCGGCGACGAGAAATGCGGTTATGCACAGCAAGAAAAATGATTTTAACATGGCCACTCCTTGGATGGGAATCCGTAGCCGCAGGCCTTAGCCTGCGGAGTGTCGGCGGCATGGTCGTTCACCGCGAAACTCCGCAGGCTAAAGCCTGCGGCTACAGGTGATGCTCGCCAAATGGCGACTGTTGACTATTGTAGTCCACAGGCTCGTTGTTCCAAATATCGGGGGGTATATCATGTTCAGGCTGCGATTGTTTCTGCTGACCGCCGTGACGATTTCGCTCACTTCTCCGCTGACGGCCCAATCGTTGCCGGGCACCAAGCCGCTCGAGACCAAGGACGACCTGGCCAAGGTCATGGTCGAGGGCATCGGCAAGTATCTGGATCGGGAGATCGCGGCCTCGTTCGAGAAGCGTAAGGAATACTGGAAGCCCGATCTATCTGCTGAGCAGGCTTTCCAAAAATCGGTGACGCCCAACCGCGAACGTTTGAAGAAACTGATCGGCCTGGTCGATCAACGCCTGCCGGTGAAGATGGAATACGTCGCCAGCAAGGATCAGCCCGCGCTCATCGCCCTGCTCGACATAAACATGATCGTGAAATACAGTGTCTACACCGTTCGCTGGCCGGTGCTGCCGGGCGTGGATGGCGAGGGGCTTTTGCTGGAGCCCGAGGGCGAAGTGAAGTTCAACGCGGTGGTCATTCCCGACGCCGACTGGACTCCGGAAATGGTCGCGGGTCTGGCGCCGGGGCTCGCTCCGGAAGCGCAATTCGGCCGGGTTTTGGCCGAGAAGGGTTGGCGTGTCATTATCCCAACCATCATCGATCGCAAGGATACCTGGTCGGGCAGCCCCAGCATCAAACGCGGGACCAATCAGCCGCACCGCGAGTTCGTCTATCGCATGGCCTATGAGATGGGCCGGCACATCATCGGCTACGAGCTGCAGCGCATCTTGGCCGTCGTGGACTGGTACAGCGCTGAATACCCCAAGATCGGCGTTCGCGTCGCGGGCTATGGCGAGGGCGGCTTGCTGGCGAGCTACGCCGCGGCCGTGGACCCGCGCATCGGCGGGACCTTCCTCAGCGGCTATTTCAGTCCCCGGCAGGGCCTGGCCGAGGAGCCGATCTATCGCAACGTCTGGGGTCTGCTCCAGGAGTTTGACGACGCCCGGATCGTCGCCATGAATGGGGCCGCTTACCGAGTCGAGTATGCCCCCTGGCCCGACGTGAAGGGCCCGCCCCACCCCCGCGTCGGCAGATTCGGCGCGGCGCCGGGAGCATTGACCACGCCAAACCCCCTGGAGGTTGTCCGCAAGGAATTTGAGCGCATGCGCGAGTTTTCCCCTGTCGCCAAGACGCATGTCTTCAAAGAAGCGATCAAGGGTGTCCCGTTCTCTTCAGCCACCCCGCCCGAGCATCCTTGGCCCGCCGCGAAGGACCGTCGCCTCAACTTCGATCCCGCACCCCGCCAGCAACGCCAGTTCGATCAGCTTGTCGATTACACGCAAAAGCTGATGCCCGAGGCCGTCAAAAAGCGCCAGGACTTCTTCTGGAACCGGCTCGATACCTCCTCGGCCGACAAGTATCAGAAATCCACCCAGCCGATGCGCAACCATTTCGAGAACGAGATCATCGGCAAGCTGCCGACCCCGACCATGCCGATGAATCCGCGCACCAGGCTCATCTACGATACGCCCAAATGGAAGGGCTACGAGGTGGTGCTCGACCTGTACGAGGACGTCATTTGCTACGGCATCCTGCTCGTGCCCAACGACATCAAGCCCGGCGAGAAACGGCCCGTCGTCGTTTGCCAGCATGGGCTCGAGGGCCGGCCGACCGACGTGTGCAATCCCAACAAGAAGACGACCTACTACAACTCGTTCGGCGCCCAGCTCGCGGACAAGGGCTACGTCGTCTTCGCCCCGCAGAACCCGTACATCTTCGGCAACCAGTTTCGCCAGCTGGTGCGCAAGGGACATCCGCTCAAGCTCTCGCTCTATTCGTTCATCGTCGCCCAGCACGAACGCATTCTCGATTGGCTGACGACCCTGCCCTATGTGGATGCCACCCGCATCGCGTTTTATGGGCTTTCCTATGGCGGCAAGGTGGCGATGAGGATCGGCGCCCTGGTGGGCCGATATTGCGTGGTGATCTGTTCGGGCGACTTCAACGAATGGATCTGGAAGAACATCACGCTCGACTGGGGCGGCAGCTACATGTTCACCACGGAATACGACATGTACGAATTCGACCTGGGCAACACCTTCAACTACGCGGAGATGGCCGGGCTCATTGCACCTAGGCCGTTCATGGTCGAGCGCGGGCACAACGACGGCGTCGGGCTCGATGAATACGTGGCGTTCGAATACGCCAAGGTTCGCCGGCTGTACGCCAAGCTGGGGCTGCCGGAGCGCACCGCGATCGAGTTCTTCCAGGGCGGGCATGAGATTCACGGGCAGGGGACGTTCGCGTTTTTGCAGCGGTTTTTGAAGTAGTGACGACCGTTTAGCCGCGACGCGACGTACTCGGAGCGGAGCGCTTTACCCACCGTGAAGACGCGCTCCGCTCCGAGTACGTCGCGTCGCGGCTAAACGGTCGTTGGATTACCGTCCGTACAAGCTCGTCAGCTCCGCCAATCGTTCCAGATGCCGCGACGTCAACTGATCCGGCTGCAAACGCCAACCCCAGTTGCCCGCGGGCCGGCCGGGCAGGTTCATGCGCGCCTCGGTGCCCAGGTCGAGCACGTCCTGCAGCGGGGCCACGGCGTAGTCCGCCACGCTCGACCAGGCGACGCGCATCAGGTCCCAGGCGATGTCGGCGCCGTCGCGGCCCAGGTAACGGCGAACGTGATCGCGTTCCCGCTCGGAGATGGCGGCGAACCAGCCGCGCGTGGTGTCGTTGTCGTGCGTGCCGGTGTAGGCGACGGTGCGCTGCTCGTAGTTGTGCGGCAAGTACGGGTTGTCCGGTTTGTCGCCGAAGGCAAAGTGCAGCACGCGCATGCCGGGCAAGTCGAAGCGATCACGCAGCGCTTCCACCTCGGGCGTGATGATTCCCAGGTCCTCGGCGATGAGCGGCAGACCGCCCAGCTTGTGCTGGACGCGTTCGAGAAACTCCTGTCCGGGGGCCTTGATCCATTGCCCGACCACGGCATTGGGCCGGCCCGCGGGGATTTCCCAGTAGGCCTCGAAGCCGCGAAAGTGATCGAGCCGGACCAGATCGACCAGATAGAGAGCGGCACGCATGCGGTCGAGCCACCAGGCGTAATCGGTCTTCTGGATGGCCGGCCAATCGTAGAGCGGATTGCCCCAGAGCTGACCGGTGGCGCTGAAGTAGTCCGGCGGCACCCCGGCCACCACGCGCGGCCGGCGCTGGGCATCAAGCTGGAAGAGCTGCGGATTGGCCCAAACGTCCACGGAATCGCCCGAGACGAAGATGGGAATGTCGCCGATGATGCCAATCTTTTTATCATGGGCGAAGCGGCGCAGGTCGAGCCATTGGCGGAAAAAGAGAAACTGCCGAAACTGATGCAGGCCGATACTTTGTCCCAGGTCCTGGCGGGCGCTGGCCAGGGCGGCCGGTTCGCGCAAACGAATATCGGCGGGCCATTCGAGCCAGCTGCGGCCCCCATGGGCATCTTTCAGGGCCATGAACAGGGCGTAGTCTTCGAGCCATTTCTGGTGTTCGTGCAGAAATTGCTCGAAGGCCTGTTTGACGCCCTGGCCTCGTCCCGCGCGATAATTCGCCCAGCAGCGGTCGAGCATGTGGTTCTTGAACTGGATGACCGGTCCATAATCGACGCGCTCGGCGGGGAAGCCGGGGCTGGCCAGGTCGGCGCTGTCGAGCAGGTCGTCCTGGTGAAGCAGCTCAGGACTGACGAGCAGCGGATTGCCGGCGGAGGCCGAGAAGCACTGGTAGGGCGAATCGCCGAACCCGGTCGGGCCCAGGGGAAGCACCTGCCACCATTTCTGCCCGGCCTCGACCAGCGAGTCGATCCAGCCATACGCGGCCGGGCCAAGATCGCCGACGCCGAACGGGCCGGGCAACGAGGTCGGATGCAAGATGATTCCCGCGGAGCGTGCTGTCATGATGATGTCAATTCCCCAAGTAGGCCGGCCTTCCCAGGCCGGCCCGGACGGGCTAGGAAGCCCGTCCTACACCTGTTGTATGAAAACCGGTACCGGCAAATCCACGCGAAACCAGAGCGACGGCCCCTCCACCAGCTCGACGCGCACCGTGGCAGGACGGACATGTCCGCCCTCGGTTTCTTCGATTTTGAGCAGGGCCCGGAAAGCGGCCGGCTCAGCGCCGGCTTGCAGGGCTGCATAGTGAGCGTTGCGGTCGTCGAGCAGAATGTAAAGATCCAGCGGCTCGGGCCAGGTTCCGATCGCTTGTCCCGTGACGAGCAGCTCGTTGGCCGTGTGCCAGCAGACGCTGACGTCGCGCAGAAACACGGCACAGCGCACTTCGAGAGCCGTTTCGCCGATCAGTCCACATTCGTCGCTGTCGGCGAGCAGATCGACTTGCAGAAGATTGTGCGGCTTCAGGAGTGCCGTGACGTCGAACTCGCACGCAGCGGCAACGCCCTCCGCCAAGAGCTGGCTATTGAGCGAAATGGCCGCGACGCCACGGATGTCGGCGAAGGTGAGCCAAACGCGTTCGAAAGCATCGATGCGTCCGGGATAGCCGAACTTGCGGCTGAGCCGGACCTTGCCCACGAAGCCCGGCAGGCCCGCCTCGCGCAAGCGGCTGGGCATGGTCACACGCCGCGGGCCGGATGGTCCGGAGTCGGCGGAAAGCGGCTCGCACTCCCACGGCCCACGCAAACGGATGCGATGCGGATACATGCCCGCATTGTATCGGTGGGAAATCGCATTTCACATGTCATGTCATTTCACATAGCTCGGCCAACTTGAATCGTTCCGTCAAAGTCGCTACGATGGCGTGAAGGAGACAAGACAAGCCATGAACGCCGTCGCGACCCCTCTTCTGGCAAAACTACGTCGTCACCGAATGATTGTGCCGAAAACGATTGAGATTTTCGCATATCTGGCGAAGTTTCCCGCCATGACCGTCGCGCACAAAAATGAAAACGCCGTGCGCGACGGTCCACGTGCCGTAAACAACTGACGAACAATCTTTTATGTCGCCGGAAGGGACCGTCGCGCACGCGGACGTATATGATACCCCCCCGTGCGCGACGGTCTTTGCCTGCCATTTTGGCATGACCTTGGATGACACGGCAATCCTCCCGGTAGCTATGCCGGAAGCTGGGCAAGGGTGGCCGGGGCTGATCGTACTCGCGAAGGGGACGCCATCGGCCCGGTCCCGGAAAATCCTCGTCGGCATACAATCGGGCCATGGCGATCACGCTTCGTTGTTGAGCCGAATCTCTTCATCAATTTCGACTGGATGGAGCCGGTAATATTCCCAGGCGACCGCGAGATCCTCCGGAGCTAGCCCTTCGATGATCTCCAGGATGCGCTCATCCGAAAGACCGAGCTTACGCCATTCGACCAGCCCATTAACGGTGATTCGAGTATTTCGAACACAGGCGTCTCCACCGCAAACGTCCGGGGTCTTCTGAACCCAACTCTGGTTTTTGGTTGTGTATGCTGCCATGGATCGGTTGGCAACCTGCCCCACGAACTAAGACCCCCTTTCCCACGATTAGCGTTGCTCCTGCACTAAATTGTTCATCCAACTTGTAGACAAACCTGCCTAGCTCGGGTAGCATGGACGCTTTGTCTATCCCGGCCGATACCAAGTTGTGAGGGAGCCATCCATGTCCTCGTGGTGGCGCAAGCTTTTCGTGACCGGCAAGCGATCCGTTCCCAATACGCCCAGGGCTCAACCGTCCTGGCGGCGCGGCACCCGGTTGGCGGTGGAGATTCTTGAAGATCGCCTGACTCCCAGCGCCTGGACGGTCAACAGTGCGGCGAGCGGCGTCGCCGGCGCGGCCAATGCCGGCACCCTGGCCTATTGCGTCAACCAGGCCGACGCCGACACCAGCCCCGCCACCATCACCTTCGCCGCCGCCGACTTCGGAATCGCCACGACCATCACCCTGACGGCGACGCTGACGCTCAGCAACGCATCGCAGCCGATCACCATTGACGCCAGCACCGTTCCCGGGCCGATCACGGTCAGCGGCAACCACGCGGTTTCGGACTTTATCATTAACTCGGGCGTGACCGCTACCATCAAGAACCTCACCATCTCCGCGGGATCCGCCGGCATCCACGGCGGCGCGATTGCCAATGAAGGAGGCACCGTGACGCTGAGCGGCTGCACCCTCAGCGGCAATACGGCCACGACCTCCGGCGGAGCGGTGCAAAACGATACCACCACCTCCACGATCAGCCTTACCAATTGCACCCTCTCGGGCAACAGTTCGGCTCAGGGCGGCGCCATCGACGCAACCGGCACGATCACGCTGAACGATTGCACGGTGCAAAACAACACCGCCGGCGGCAATGGCGGCGGCATCGACGTCGGCGGCGCCGCCACGTTGTTCGTGCAGAATAGCTCCGCCATCAGCGGCAATAGCGCCGCCACCGGCGGCGGCATTTCCCAGGACCTCTACCTGGGCACGTCGCCCACAAGCACGATCGACAACAGCACCCTTACCGGCAATACCGCGACAACTGGCGGCGGCATCGCGGTGAACAGCGGCTCGGCGACGATCCAGAACGGCAGCATGATCCAGAACAATGCCGCGGGCGACAGCGGCGGCGGCATCTTGAACGCCGGCACGACCACGGTGACCGGCAGCACCATTTCCGCCAACTCCACCACGGTCGCCAATTTCAACGGCGGCGGCGGCGGCATCGCCACCAGCAGCATCCTGACACTGGTCAGTACTAACCTCACCAACAATTTGACCGACGCGGGCGGCGTCGGCTACGGCGGCGGCGGCATCTGGATCAGCGGCGGCTCGATCACGGCCGATAGCTGCACCATTTCCGGCAACAAGCAAACCTTCGGCCTCAACGCCGGCGGGGCCCTGCAGTCCGCCGACAGCGCGACCCCCTATACGATCACCTTTGCGAACTGCACCATCAGCGGCAACTCCGCCACCCAGCTGGGCGGCGCCTTGAACCTCGTCAACAGCATCGTCACCATCGACGACACCAAGATCCAGAACAACACGGCCGGCGGCGGCAAAGGCGGCGGCATCAACTGCTCCGGCCCCACCCTCATCATCAAAGATGGCAGCCTCATTAGCGGCAACACCATCGGAGGCTCCGGCGGCGGCATCTATGCGTCTCCCTTCAACGGCTTCACGCCCACCGTCACCATCGACAACAGCACCGTCAGCGGCAATACCGCAAGCTCGGGCGGCGGCATCGATCTCGGCGGCGGCACGCTCATCGTCCAGGACAATAGCCAGGTCCTGAACAACACCACGAGCGGCAACGGCGGCGGCATTGCGGATTCCGGCACAATCACCGTTGCCAATTCCACCATTTCCGGCAACAGCGCCCCCACGGGCCGGGGCGGCGGCGTCTATATTGCCGCGGGCGGGTCGTTGACCATTTCCTCGTCCACCATCGCGGACAATTCCGCCGATCCGCCGGCAGCATCTCTTGATAGCGGCGGCGGCATCTGGGATGGCGGCACCCTCTTCGCCGACGATTGCCTGTTTTCCGGCAACAGCGCGGGCCAGGCGGGCGCCGGCCTGGAGGTGAATGTCGGCAGCACCGAGCCGGCGGCAGTCACCGACTGCACGTTTTCCGGCAACGTCGCGGTCTACAACGGCGCCGGTATTTCCGGCACCGGCATGACGGTCAGCGATTGTACTTTCTCCGGCAACACCGTCACGGGAAGCAATGCGGGCGGGGCCGGCATCGCCGCCGGAGGCACCTTCACCGTGGTCAACTCCACCTTCTCCGGCAATACCGCGGCCGCCTCCGGTGGGGCCATCGAGATGGACGGCGGCACGGGCTACATCACCAATTCGACGATCTCCGGCAACACCTCCAGCACGTCAGCCGGCGGCGTTTACATTCCCAGCGGCGTGACCTTGACGCTCAACAATACGGTCATCGCCGGCAACAGTGCCCCGACGGACCCGGACATCGATTCGGCCAACACCTCCGGCTTCGACAACTTCATAGGCAACGGCACGGGTCTCACGGGAATTTCCAGTAGCGATGGCAACGACAACCACGTGGGCACCGCCGCCGCACCGCTCAATCCCCTGCTGCTGCCCCTGGGCAATTATGGCGGACCGACCCAGACCATGCTGCCCGCGTACGACAGTCCACTGGCCGGCGACCCAGCCGGTTTCGCCACTGGCTCGGTCGGCACGCTGCTGACTCCACTTACGGCCAATTCCCCGTCCTCGCTCACGCTGTCCGCGCCGGCGCCGGACGCATTGTGTCAGACGCCCGGCATGCAGATGGTGCTGCAAATCGACGCCGAGGACATCCTGGTCAGCTATGCTTCGGGCAGCACTTTCAACATCTTGCAGCGCGGCTACGATGGCACCATCGCCGCTGCCGAGCCGGGGCTTCAGGACGTGTTCCTGGCCCAGGATCAAACGGGCAAAGACATGGCCTATCTGCGGGCCATCGGCTCGGTCAATCCGGAGCGCATCATCTATGTCACCACCACGTCCGACGCGGCCAGCCATACGGGCACCTCGCTGCGCGACGCCGTCACCCAGGCCGACAGCGACGCCGGCCTGAGCGGGTTTGCCGATACGATCGAGTTTCTCAGCAGCCTGGACGGTCAAACGATCACGCTCACGCAGGGGCCGCTCTCGCTCAGCACGTCGGGTTCGAATGGCTTCATCACCATCGACGGCGCAGGCCAGATCACCATCAGCGGCAACGGCGCCAGTGCCGTCTTCCAGGTCGGCAACGCCACCGCGGTGCTGACGGGACTGACCATCAAGGATGGCGATAGCTCAACGGGCGGCGGCGGCATCAGCAACGCCGGCACGCTGACTCTCAATAATTCTTCTCTCATCGGCAACACGGCTGCGAACGGATACGGCGGCGCGATTGACAATACCGGCACCATGACCGTAAACAATTCGCAGATCGTGGACAACGTCTCAAGCGGCGGCTACGGCGGCGGCATTTACAACAAGGCGGTCATGACTCTGACGGACACCGTCGTGTCCGCGAGCACCTGCAACGGCGGGCCCGAGTTCTACAACGCGGGCGGCATTTTCAACGACGCTGCCGGTTCGATGGTCATTTCCGGTTGCACGCTCTCGGCCAATGTCAACAACGGCACGAGCAACACCGGTGAAGGCGGGGCCGTCAACAACGTCGGCACTTTGACAGTGATCAACTCCACGATTAGTGGAAATACCTCTTCCGATGGGGGCGGCGGCATTGGCAATTCCGGTTCACTGACCGTGATCAATTGCTGCGTCTATGGGAACTCTGCTCTCAGCTCGGCGGCGGGGCTCTACACAATCAGCTACACGGGCGCCGCCACCATGACGGTTATCATCTCGACCATCACCGCCAATTCGGCGCCGTCGGGAGGCGGCATCATTGATTCAGGCGCCACGGTCGTGGTAAGCGACTGCACCGTGGCGAGCAACTCGGTGGCGGCCAGTTCCGGCGGCGGCGTCCTGGTGATGTCTGGTTCCATGACGCTCTTGTCCGACATCGTTTCCGGCAACACCGGCGGCGACGTTGATGGCACCGTCGCGGGCAGCTACAACTTCATCGGCAACGGCACCGGCATGAGCGGCATCTCCAACGGCGACGCCAACCACAATCAGGTCGGCGCCATTCCGTCGCTGGGCGCTCTCAGCAACGCCGGTGGACCGACCATGACCATGCCGCTGACTTCCGGCAGCCCCGCCATCAACACGGGCGGGCCGCTGACGACGCTCTCCGCCGCCATGCTCGCCACCGATACGACCCTGACCGTGGCCACGCCCCTGGCTCTCGCCAGCTCGCCGGTGAATGGGCTGGTCATTCAGATCGACAGCGAGCAGATGCTCGTCGATTACACTTCGGGCAGCACCTTCACCATCGTCCAGCGCGGCTACAACGCCACGATCGCGGCAGCGCACAGCAACGGCGCCGGCGTCTTCCTGGCCGATTATCAAAACGGTCTCGCCCGCGTAAGCTCCGGGGTGTCCGACGTCGGCGCTTCCGGCGTCGTGGGCAACGAAATCGTCAAGCAGATCGCGTTTGTCAGCCAACCGCCCAGCACCACGGCGGGCACGAATTTTGCCGTCACGGTTTCGGCCAGCGATCAGCTCGGCGATCCCATGGCCGACGCCGTGATCACGCTGACCAGTTCCGGCAGCGTTCTGAACGGCGGCTTGACGGGCACGACCAACTCGGCCGGGCAGGCGGTGTTCAGCGGCCTGGCGATCGACAGCATCGGGACCTATTCGTTGACGGCGTCCACCTTGAACACGGCTTCCGTGAATTCGAGCAATTTCACCATTTCGTTGGCCCCGCTCTACCAGCAGTGGTTCGCCACCGAGCCGCCGACCAGCGCCTATACCGGCAGCACGTTCAGCCCCGTGGTGCAAGTTGTCGATCCTTATGGCAACCTCGAAACCGGCAGCGCGGTCAGCGTTGCCCTCTCCGGCGGCACCCTGGTTGGTCCGACTTCAGCCACGACGAACGCCACGGGCCAGGCGACCTTCAGCAACCTGTCGATCAGCACCGTCGGCACCTGCACGCTGACCGCCTCGGCGAGCGGCATCGCCAGCATCGCTTCCAATGCCATTGCGATCACCTCGAACACGGTTGCCTCGCTGCAGTTCGTCACCCAGCCGACCGGCACCACCGGCGGCAGTTCGCTCGGCTCGGTCACCGTCCTGGCGGACAACGCCAGCGACAGTCCCGTCGTGGGCGCCATTGTTACGATGAGCATGGCCAGCGGCACCTTGAACGGCACGCTCACCGCCACCACCAATGCGTCCGGCGATGCGATCTTCAGCGGTCTCAGCGTGGACCAGGTCGGCACCTGCACGCTCACGGCCACGTCGGCGCCGGCCAGTCAAACGTCCAGCTCGTTCGTCATCACGGTGGGGGCGGCGAACACGGTCACCTACGTGAGCCAGCCGAGCAGCACCACGGCGGGCCTGGCGCTCATCCCCGTGACGGTGCAGGTCGCCGATGCGTTCGGCAACGTCATCTCCGGGGCGGCCGTGAGCATCGCCTTGACCGCGGGGACGTTGACCTCGGGAGCGGCGCCGCTCACCACCAACGCCGCGGGGCAGGTCGTCTTCAGCAGCCTGGTCGAGGACATGGCGGGGACATATACCCTGTCGGCCACGGTCGCCAGCCTCGCCGCGGTGCTGTCCAGCCCGTTCACCATCTCGAGCGCGGCCGCGTCCACCCTGTCGTTTGTCACGTCGCCGAGCAATAGCGCCGCCGGCAGCGTCATCAATCCAGTGACCGTACGGGTCGTCGATACCTTTGGCAATCCGGTGCCGGGCGTCGGCATCGGCATCGCGATCCCGCCCGGGTCGCTATCTTCAGGCACAACCCCGCTCACGAGCAACGCCGCCGGCCAGGTTGTTTTCAGCAACCTGATCGAGGACACGGCCGGCACCTATTCGTTGGCCGCGTCGGCGACGGGATTGCCCTCGGTGTCTTCGGGGTCGTTCGTCATCGCGGCGGCGGCAGCGAGCAAGATCAGTTATCTGACCCAGCCGCTGGGGACGAGTGCCGGGGTCGTCATCAGTGCGGTGACCGTGCAGGTGGCGGACAAATTCCGCAACGTCGTGAGCGGCGCCGCGGTCAGCATCACCCTCGCCCCCGGGTCGCTCAGCAGCGGCACGACCTCGGTCGTGACCAATGGCTCGGGCCAGGCGGTCTTCGGCAACCTGGTCGAGGACACCGCCGGCACGTACACCTTGACGGCCACGACCGCCGGGGTGGCGGGCGTGGCGTCGAATTCGTTCATCATCAGCGCCGCGGCGGCGGCCAAGCTCACCTACGTCAGCCAGCCGTCGAGCGCCGTCGCGGGCAGCGTCTTGAATGCGGTGACGCTGCAGGCGACCGATAGTTTCGGCAACGCGGTCGCGGGCACCGTCGTGGGCATCGCTTTGTCCTCGGGATCATTCAATGCCGGCACCACGTCGCTGACCAGCAATGCCGCCGGCCAGGTCGTCTTCAGCAACCTCGTCGAGGACAAGGCCGGGACCTACACGTTGACGGCGTCGGCATCGGGAGTGGCGAACGTTGGCTCCAACTCGTTCACCATCACGCCGCAGGTTTCCTCGGAAGCGCTGGCGTACATCACGGAGCCGCTGGGCACGACGGCGGGCAGCGCGCTCGCGGCCGTGACGATCCAGGCGGCCGACCAGTTCGGCAATGTCATCGCGGGCGTGTCGGTCGGCGTCAGCCTCTCGCCGCACCCGCTCACCAGCGGCACCACGCCGATTTCCACCAATGCGGCGGGGCAGGCGGTATTTAGCGATCTGGTTGAAAACACCATCGGCACCTACACGCTCACGGCGTCTGCGGCGGGAGCGGCCAGCATCGCGTCCAATGCGTTCATCATCACGCCGTCGGCGGCGACGGCAGTGCTCTCGTTCCTCAGCCAGCCGGGCAACGTCATCGCGGGCAACGATATAAGTGCCGTGACGGTGAAGGTCGCTGATAAATTCGGCAATGTGATCGCGGGCCTGCCGATCAGCATCGGTATCGCCCCGGGAACTTTGACGTCCGGCACCACGCCGCTGACCAGCAACGCCTCGGGCCAGGTCGTCTTCGGCGATCTGCTGGAGGACAAGGCGGGGACGTATTCGCTGACCGCTTCATTGACCGGATTGGCCAGCATTGTCTCGGGCTCGTTTGTGGTGTCGCCGTCGGCCGCGACCGCCGTGCTCTCCTTCGCCAGGCAACCGAACAGCACGACCACGGCGGGGACGGTACTGGGCAACGTGATCGTGCAGGCCACGGACACGTTCGGCAATGTGGTGCCCGGCATAGTGGTCGGCGTCGCGATGGCGCCGGGAACGCTCAGCGCCGGCACCACGTCGCTGACGACCAATGCCTTGGGTCAGGCCGGCTTCAGCAATCTCATCGAGGACATCGCGGGGTCATACGCGCTGACGGCGACGGCCAGCGGGCTGAGCAGCGTCAGCTCGAATCCGTTCACCATCACGGCCGCGGCCGCCGCGAAGCTGTCGTTCGTCAGCCAGCCGAGCACCACCGCCGCCGGCACCACGCTGAACACGGTGATCGTCCAGGCGGGCGATAAGTTCGGCAACGCGGTCGCCGGCGTCGTCGTGGGCATCGCCAGTTCGCCCAAGCCGCTGAGCACCGGCACGACGCCGCTGATGACGGGCGTTTCGGGCCAGGCCGATTTCGCCGATCTGTCGCAAAACACGGTGGGCACCTATACGTTGACGGCGTCGGCAGCGGGTTTGGCCAGCGTCGCCTCGCAATCGTTCGTCATCACCTCGGCCGCGGCCCAGTCGCTCACCTTCGTCAACCAGCCGAGCAGCATCGCCGTCGGCTCGGCGCTCAACGCCATCACGCTGTCGGCCTTGGACCGCTTTGGCAACCTGGTCGTCGGCGGCTCGGTCAGCCTGGCGATGTCCTCGGGCACGCTCAATGGCACCACGACGGCCGTGACCAACGGCGCGGGCCAGGCCATCTTCAGCAGCCTGTCCATATCGACCGGCGGGTTGTTCACTTTGAAAGGAACGTCGGGAGCCGCGAGCGCCACGTCGAATCCATTTGCCGTCACCTCGGCGGCGGACACGATCACCTGGGTCGTTGAACCGACGGGCACTATCGCCGGCGCCGCCCTAAGTGCGGTGACCGTCAGCCTGAGCGATCCGCTCGGCGATCTGCTGCCGGGCGTGAAGATCAGCGTCGCGCTCTCCTCGGGCGCACTGACAAGCGGCACGACGACGGCAACCACCAACGGTAGCGGCCAGGCGACCTTCAGCGGACTGACGCTGAACACGTTGGGGACGTTTACGCTGAGCGCGTCGGCGACGCCGGTCGCTCCTTCTGCGTCCAGCTCGTTTGTCATCACCTCGGCGAACGTCAGCAAGTTTACCTTCATGACCCAGCCGAGCACGACCGTCGCGGGCGCCGCCATGACCGCGATCACGGTGAAGGCGGTGGACCAGTTCGGCAACGTGGTGGCGGGTCTGCCGATCTCGCTGTCCACGAACTATGGCGCCTTGTCAGGCGCGACATCGGCGACCACGAACGCGGCCGGGCTGGCGGTATTCAGCGGCATCGAGGAAAGCCTGGCGGGGACGTGCGTGCTGACGGCGAACGTCACCGCGGGCGCGTCGGGCAGTTCCACGCCCATCACCGTCACGTCAGCGACGGCCTCGACGATTACCTTTGTGACCCAGCCGGCCGGCACCCGGGCGGGCACCATTCTCAGTCCCGTGGTGGTGAAGGTGGCCGACCGGTTTGGCAACGCGGTCGCGGGCACTACCGTCACGCTGCAAATCTCAGCGAATTCGGTGAACGGCTCGACCGTGCTGATGACCAACAGCGCCGGTGAGGCGGTATTTAGCAGCCTGGTTGTGACCAGGGCGGGGACCTACACTTTCTCAGCGCTGGCATCCGGCTTGACCAAGACAACCTCGAACCCGTTCACGATCACGGCCGGGGCGGGCGTGCTGTCCTATCTCAACCAGCCCGCCGGCACGAGCGCCGGCAGTGCTCTGAACCCGGTGACGATCCGCGTTCTCGACCAGTACGGCAATCCGGTGGTCGGCGTTAGCGTCAGCGTGCGGCTGGCGACCGGCACGCTCAGCGGCACGACGACAGTCGCCACAACTTCGGCGGGGCAGGCCGTGTTCACGAACCTGGTAGTTCCGCAGGCGGAGACAAACGATACGCTGATCGTCTCGTCGCCGGGATTGGCGTCGGTCAACTCAAGCGCGTTCACCATCACCGCCGCCCAGCCGCCGCACCTGGGTTTCACATCGCCGCCGGTCAGCACTTCGGCGGGCGCGACCATGAGCTCCGTGGTGGTACAGCTCTACAACGCCAACGGCACACCGCTGCTCGAGGCCGATGTGCCCGTGACGATCAAGATTTCGACCGGCACGCTGACCGGCACCTTGACGGTATTCACGAACAGCTCGGGCCAGGCCGTGTTCAGCACGCTGAAGGTTGCGACGAACGGGACGTTCACGCTGACCGCATCGGCGACGGTGAACGGGCAGGTGGTCAGCGTTACGTCGGGATCGTTTACCGTCAGTTGATCTCCACGCCGCGCGGGTGAGGTACTCCGAACCCCGCGGGTCAGCGTGACGGGATCCGCATCCTGCACGATTGACCCGCGGAGTTCGGAGTACCTCACCCGCGCGGCGTGGGACACCTCATCATCGGACCATCCTCTCTTTGCAAATTTCATAAATCTATTCCATACGAAAGGGGACCACGTTGAGCCTAACCAACAGCATGCCCTGGCCGCGTCTGAGTTTGCTCTTGAGCATGATCGCCATGGCCCATTTTAATCGGATCAGCATTTCCGTGGCCGGGGCCGAATCGATCATTCCGAAACAGGGCATCGGCGAGACGCAAATGGGGTTCGTCTACTCGGCCTATTTGTTCGTCTACACGCTGGCCATGTCGCCGGGCGGTTGGTTCAGCGATCGATTTGGGCCACGCCTCGCCCTGTTCGTGGTCGGGGCCGGCTCGGCGCTGTTTCTGGGACTGACCGGCATGGCGGGCATCCTCTGGACCGGCACGCAACTCTTGCTAGGCCTGATCGTCGTCCGCGGCTTGATGGGACTTGTCAACGCCCCCACGCACCCGGCCGGCGCGCAGTTCGTCGGCCAATGGATCCCCCCACGCCAGCGCAACCTCGTCAACGGCATGATCGGCCTGGCCGCTTGCACGGGGGTATCCTTGACCTACTTCGTGTTCGGCAAATTGATGGATCGATTTGAATGGACTGGCGCGTGCATGATCGTCGCCGTGGCCACGTTGATGGTGGCGCTGGCATGGGCCTTTGGCGCCCAGGTCATGGCGCTGCTGACGCCCGGTGTGCCGCGGTCGCCGTCCGCCAAGCCGACTTACTCCTGGGAAGAAACGGCCATCCAGACGCAGCCGACAGCCCCACCAACAAGGCTCGCTGCTCCGGATTATGCCTGGCACCTTTTGCTGCGCAATCGCAGTTTGCTCATGCTGACGTTGAGCTACGCCGCGGTCAATTACTTCCAGTACCTGTTCTTTTACTGGATGGAATACTACTTCAAGGTGCGCGGGTTCGGCAAGGACGATAGCCGGCTCTCCTCGAGTCTTTTGTCGTTGACGATGGGCCTGGGCATGGCGAGCGGCGGCGCGCTCACCGACTGGGTCCGCGAGCGCCGCAGCGTCGCCCTGGTACCGGTTTCCGGGTTGCTGATCGGCGCGGCAGCGCTGGTGCCGTGCAGCCTCAGCGATGTTCCGGAGGTCATGCTGGCGTGTATCGCCATCGCCATGTTCAGCGTGGGCGCCTGCGAGGGAGCCTACTGGACCACGGCGGTGCGTCTGGGCGGAGTGCGCGGCGGCCTGGCCGCGGGCATCCTCAACACCGGCGGCAATGCGGGCGGGTTGCTGGCTCCCGTCGTGACCCCGTTCATCAGCGATCTCTATGGTTGGTGGGCGGGGCTGGGCCTGGCCAGCGTGGTGTGCGTTCTGGGGGCTGTGTGCTGGGGTTGGATTGATCCTGAGGAACGCCTTGAGGCAACGAGCGACGCATGATCGACGAGGACGCCTTCATGGCAGTGGCCCGCCGGCGCTGAAGTGGTATAATTCCGGAGAATAGTTGAGCGCTTGTCGCGGAGGGGAATCATGAAAACCATTCATGCTGTCTATGAAAACGGGGTTTTTCGCCCGACGGAAGCGGTTAACTTGCCCGAGGGAAGCAAAGTGCAAATCGTACCGGAACCGCCGCGGACGCCTTCAGACGACGCCCACCTTGATCGCATCTATGCGATTTTGTCCCGCACTTATGACACTGGGGATCCAAAAGCCGCTGAACGCCACAACGAGCATCAGCCATGACAGCCGTATTCCTCGACACAGTCGGTTTGATCGCTGTATGGAATCGAACCGATCAGTGGCACGCCGGCGCGAGCGAGGCCTACCGTAACTTTGCCTTGAGCGAACGCGATTGGTCACGACCTCGTTGGTCCTGTTAGAATGCGGCAACGAAGCCGCGCGCCGACCGTACCGGGGTGAAGTCGTGAGACTCCGCGAAGAGCTCGGTCTTGGCGGGGACCTTTATGAACCTAGCGCAGACGAACTGGACTTGGCATGGCGAGATTACGCGCGAGGACAAGCAGGCGACGCCGGCGTCATCGATTACATCTCCTTCGCCGTTATGCGCCGTCTCGGCCTCACACGCGCCTTTACCAATGACGTCCACTTTCGTGTCGCTGGCTTTGAGACTCTGTTCTGATCAGACGGCCCGAGGTACTCGTCGTGGAAGAAAACGAGGATGACGATCGGCCTGGCAAGAAACGCCGCCGCGAAGGAGATGACGACGACGAGGATCGGCCGCGACGCAAGAAGAAGAAAAAGAAGAAGAAAAGAAGCTCATTCGGCCTGCTGTCCAACCTGGCCATGCTTGGGCCGAGTGCGTTCGTCGGCCTTGGGCGAACCAATCTTATCAGATTCGGGCTAGGAGGACTCGTTCTCGCCAGCGTCCTCGGCTTCTTCACCGTGAGGGAGAGTTCATTCGCCCTAAACGCGTCGGCCCAGCCTGAGGAGATCGCGCTCAAGGCCCTGATCGCGCGCGGTAGAACGGGCAACTCCTACCTCGCAGTCACGCAATTCGAGCTGTGCCACAACTTCGTCTTCGAAAAGACTCGCAAGGGCTCATGGATAGGCGTCTGGATCCCCATCGTCCCGGCCGAGGATGCCAAATTCGACAACCAGGGCAAGCTCATGCCTCAAATCGTCGAGGCGATGTTCTACAGCACCAACATGGGCGACGAGCAGGAACTCGAAGACCGGCTGCGCAGGCCCAAAGTGCAGGTTTATGTCAACAAGTTCGCCTCGCTGTCCTGGGATGCCCGCAGACTGCTGCAGCAGAGTTATCCCGGCACCGACCTGAACCGTTGCCTGATTCTGCAAGAAGGCCGCTCGCCGATCGGTTGGTGGGTCATTTTCCTCCTGTGGGCCGGCAGTGCAGTCGCCGTGCTGGCGACTATCGTCCTGTTCATGGCCAAGGTCATGGCGGGCCGCGATGATTGAAGTCCTTCGATGAGTAAGGCTTTGTCAAGCCCAAGCATTCCCACGCTAAGCCGCAAGCGTCTAGCGTTTGCCGATGCAATACAAATATTGGTCGTTGCGCAAAAAGAGCTGCCCATCGCTCACGGCCAGCGACGCGTTCGAGCGGCTCTTGTCGTCCTCGAAGACATTGTGGGCCAGCAGTTCGAGCTTGGGACGGGCAGCCACGACATAGACGCCCTTGTCCTGGGAGACGAAGTACATTTTGCCGTCGGCGAGGACCGGCGACGCCCACATGCGGCGAACGTCGGGGACCAGACGTTGCTCGGTGCTCTTGCCGGTGGCCGCATCCTGGAAGTGCAGGACGCCGCCCGATTCGCTGGTCCAGTAGAGGATGCCGTCGAGATAGATGGGCGATGAGGCGTTGGAGCCCTTGTTGGACTTCCAGAGGACGTGGGTTTCGGTCACATCGCCCCGGCCTCCGGACTTGATGGCCAGCGAGGTGCCGCCGCCGCCGACCGCGTAGACGATGTTGCCGTGCACCACGACGCTGGGGCAGACGTAGTTGCCATGGCCCTTGGCGCTCCACAGTTCTTTGCCGGTGTCCGGATCGAACCCGGCCACGCGTCCCTGCATGTTCAGGGCGAGTTCCTGAGTTTTCTCCGGCGTCGTCACCAGGACCGGCGTGCCCCAGGAGCTGTTGATCTTGGGCGCTCGCCACACTTCCTTGCCGGTGGCCTTGTCGAGCGCGACCAGGGCGTTCGACTCGATGCTGGCGTTGACGATCAGCAGGTTCTTATAGAGCATCGGCGACGCGCCCGAGCCCCATCGGGCGTCAAAGGCCTTGCCGACCGACGCCTGCCAGATTTGTTTGCCATCCAGGTCAAAACAGAAGACACCTGTTTTTCCGAAAAAGACGTAGAGCTTGTCGCCTTCAATGATCGGCGTGCTGGGAGCGTAACCTTGATAGGCGCCTTCGCCTTTGTAGTTGTGCTCGGGCAGGAGGGGCTCGAATTCCTTCGACCAGATGATTTTGCCGTCCGCGCGATCGATGCACAGGAGATGGCGGCGCAGGTTCTCCTGCTTGCCGGGATCTTTGGTTTCCATGCCGTATCCGGAATAGCAGGTAACGTAGACTCTCTTGCCTACCGTCACCGGCGAGGACGCTCCGGCGCCCGGCAGCTTCAGCTTCCACTCGATGTTCTTCGACGACGACCATTCGACCGGCAACCCCTTTTCGTCACTGATGCCCTGTCCCGTCGGCCCACGAAACTGCGGCCAATCCGCGCCCAGGACCAGGCACGGAGCGAAGACCAGAAAGAAGACGCAAGAGATTCGGCGCTGGCGTTGCATGAGAGAAACCCCCGTAGGTTGTGATGAGCGATCAAGGGCCATTGTAAAGGTTTGAATTCGGCCAGTCCACTCGCCAATTTATCGTTTCGCGTTCGCCGCATCCTTTGAAATCGGCTATACTATCCGTCGATATCCCTTGGCGCCTTGGCGAGCGACCCTTCCGAAAAGAAAGTCTCATGTGATGACAAGCGATCACGTGCAGAGATTCCAGGAAGACGGCTACTTCATCGCCGAGCGTCTCTTCGACGCCGAGGAGATGGATCTGCTGCGCACCATCGCCCGCGCCGACCATCAACTCGAGGACGCCGGCAGCCGCCGTGATGGCCATGGCGGGGCGATCAAGCTGAGCGTCCACAACGAACTGGGCGATGACATCTATAGCGCCTTCGTTCGCTGCCGGCGCATCGTGGACACGATGGAGCTGCTTCTGGGCGGCGAAGTCTATCACTACCATCACAAGATGATTCTCAAGGAGCCGTTCACCGGCGGCGCCTGGGAATGGCACCAGGATTACGGCTACTGGTACAATAACGGCTGTCTCGAGCCGCTTTTGGCCAGTTGCATGATCGCCGTCGATCGGGCCACGCGCGAGAATGGCTGCCTGCAGGTCCTCAAGGGCTCGCACCGCCTGGGCCGCATCGATCATGGCAAGATCGGCGACCAGACCGGCGCCGACC
>Ga0182024_10006338_pt1 | contig 26038 bp, 20 predicted proteins | sample P32metaG_FD_120480 | JGI IMG/M metagenome (GOLD analysis project Ga0182024, IMG submission 120480) | Permafrost microbial communities from Stordalen Mire, Sweden - P3-2 metaG (Illumina Assembly) | ecosystem: Environmental > Terrestrial > Soil > Wetlands > Permafrost | place: Sweden: Stordalen... | reverse complement strand
TTCTAACTTTTCGCACCGACAATACTTACGAAACCATTTGCCCTAATTCAGTTGACGGCGTTGGGTGGCGCCCCAGCTCCAGACCCCAGAATCCACGAACGCACCCCCGCCTGACCCGCACCGCCCCTCTCTTGCGGCCCCGCGCCTCCGCCGATACAGTACCAACATCCGTGCGCCCGAAGTGGTCTGTCGGCCCTCCGCGGAGTCCGCGTCCTGTCCACGCCCGCCCCCGCCGCCGACAAGAAATGGCAAGCGAACCCGTAGCCCGGGGAGACGAGGGGTGAAGGCGTGACGCTGGACGTGGACCGCATTTGTGTAGTGATCGGCCGGACCCGGCACAAGATGGTGCTGGCCGAGATTCAGGAGGCGGCCAAGCGCGGCGCCCGGCTGATCGAGTTGCGCTTGGACTTCCTCGCCAAGGCGCCGGACTTCAAACGGCTGTTGGCCGACAAGCCCTGTCCGCTGGTGGCCACGGTGCGCCGGCCGGGCGACGGCGGCCGCTGGAGCGGCTCGGAAGACGCCCGCCGGATGCTGCTAAGGCAAACCATCGTCGGCGGCTTCGACTGGGTCGATCTCGAAACCGACGTGGCCGAGGCCATCCCGCGCTTCGGCAAGGTGCGCCGCATCGTCAGCTACCACAACATGCGCGAGACGCCGGCCGACCTGGAAAAGATCCATGAACGCATGTGCAAGCAGGACGCCGACGTGGTGAAAGTGGCCGTCAAGGCCCAGAAGCCCGCCGACGGCCTGCGCGTCCTGGCCCTGATGACGAAGCCCGCGAAGCCGACCGTGGCCATCGCCATGGGCGACATGGGCTTTTGCACGCGCGTCCTGGGCGCCAAGTACGGCGCCCCGTTCACCTACGCCGCTTTCAACAAGGAGCGCGGCATCGCCCCCGGCCTGCCGTCGCTGGCCGAGCTGCAACAGGTCTATTTTTACGATAAAATCGACACTCATACGCAGGTATTCGGCGTCCTGGGCGACCCGGTGGCCCACAGCCTCAGCCCGCTGATCCACAACCGGGCGTTTCGCGCGGCCGGCCTCAACATGGTCTATTTGCCGTTCCGCGTGGCCAAGCCCGACGTGCCGGCCTTCCTCAAGGAGTTCGGCGCCGTCCCGGTGCAGGGGTACAGCGTGACGATCCCGCACAAGGAGGCGGCGGCGGAGCTGGCCAAGTACCAGGACGACGCGGTGATCGAGACGAAGGCGGCCAACACGCTGGTGCGCGGCCCGGACGGCTTCCACGCCTACAACACCGATTACCAGTGCGTTTTGGAGACGTTGCGGGCGAACCTTCCTGCCGTTCCGGGCGGTTCGCCGCTGCACGACAAGACCGTCCTGGTGCTCGGCGCCGGCGGCGTGGCGCGGGCGGTGACGCACGCCCTGCACCACGAGGGGGCGCTGGTGACCATCGCCAACCGCACGGAGGAGCGCGGCCACGCCCTGGCCGAGGAGGTCGGCTGTCGCAACGTGGACTGGGCCGCCCGGCACAACGTCATCGCCGACATTTTGGTCAACTGCACCTCCGTGGGCATGCATCCCAACGTGGACGAATCGCCGATCCACCCGAGCTTTCTGAAGCCGGGGCTGACCGTATTCGACACCGTATACACTCCGGAAACGACGCTTCTGGTGAAGGAATCGCGCGACCGCGGCTGTCACGTCATCACCGGCGTGGACCTGTTCGTGCGGCAGGCGGCCCTGCAATTCCAGCTCTTTACGGGGCGCGAGGCGCCGCAGGATTTGATGCGGAAGGTGGTCAAACGGGCGCTGTCGCCGGTGACGATCCGCTCCGAGGACGAGTCGGATGCCTAGACAAGGAGACAAGGAGACAAGGAGACAAGGAGACAAGGAGAAGGGGGACCTTGCGGACACTCCGGGGGACCGGGCGGGAGATACGCGGCCGGGCCTCCCTGTCTCCTTGTCTCCTTGTCTCCTTGTCTCCTTGTCTCCCCTCTTTCTGATCGGCCCGCGCGGCAGCGGCAAGACCACCGTCGCCCGACTGCTGGCGGAACGATTGGGATGGGAGTGGCTGGACGCCGACGACGTGCTGGAGGCGCGGCGTGGCAAGTCGATCCGCGCGATTTTCGCGGAGGAGGGCGAGGACGGTTTCCGCGACAAGGAGTCGGCGGTGCTGGCGGAGTTGTGCGGCCGGCGGGCCTGCGTCGTGTCCACCGGCGGCGGCGTGGTGGTGCGCGAGGCCAACCGGGCGCTGTTGCGGGCGTCGGGGCGCGTCGTCTGGCTGACGGCCGACGTCGAAACCCTGTGGCGGCGGCTGCAAGAGGACGACCGCACCGGCGACCGGCGGCCGGCGCTGACGGTCGGCGGCCGGCCGGAGGTCGAGGAAGTGTTGCGCGTCCGCGAGCCGTGGTACCGGGAATGCGCCCATCGGACGGTTCGGACGGAGGGCCGGCCGCCGGGGGCCGTCGCCGACGAGATCGCCGCCGCGTTGGATTCTATTTGAGAGCGCTAATGCTTTATGTGTGGGTCGGCTTCGTGTTCCTGATCGGCGCGGCCGTCGGTAGCTTCCTCAACGTCTGCGTCGCCCGACTGCCCTTCGAGAAAAGCATCCTCTGGCCCGGCTCGCGCTGCGGCCGCTGTCTCCAGCCCATCCGCGCCCGCGACAACCTGCCCCTCCTCGGCTACTGGCTGCTGCGCGGCCGCTGCCGGTCCTGCGGCCAGACGTTCTCGGTCAGCTACTTTTTCGTGGAGCTGTTCACCGCCTGCGCCTTCGCCGGCCTCTTTTATCTGGAAATCGTCGTCAACGTGCTCGACCTGCCGTTCCTGCGCGAGCGGGCGGCCGACATCGAATGGGGTCTGCTGCCGTGGCAGGCGTGGGCCGTGTTCGGCTTCCACGCGGTCCTGCTCGGCTTTCTCATCACGGTGTCGCTGTGCGATTTCCAGTACATGGAAGTGCCGTTGAGCGTCACGGTCTGCGGCACGATCGTCGGCCTGATCGGGGCGACGTTATTCGCCTGGCCGTTCCCGGCGGGGGCGGGGCCGCTCCTGCCGCCGCGCGGCCGGATGGCGCTGCTGGCGCCGACGCCCCCGGTCCCCGGCCTCTACCCGTGGCCGGTCTGGCCGCCGGAACAACTGCCGTCGTGGCTGCCGCCGGGCAGCTGGCAGCTCGGCCTGGCGACGGGGTTGGCCGGGACGCTGGCCGGCATGGTGACGCTGCGCGGCGTGCGCTTCCTGTTCGGCCTGGGCCGCGGCAAGGAGGGGCTAGGCATCGGCGACGCCGACGTGATGATGATGGCCGGCAGCTTCCTCGGCTGGCAGCCGACGCTGGTGTCGTTTTTCGTCGGCGTCTTCGCCGCCCTGTTCGTGGGCATCGCCCAGCTATTGCGCAAGGGCGATCAGACCTTGGCGTTCGCCCCCGCCCTGGCCGTGGGCGTGATGACGACGCTGCTGACGTGGCCGATGATTAGCCGTAACCCGAGTTTCGTAACCCTTTTCTCCGAGGCGTGGATCCTCGGCGGACTGGTCGCCGTCGGCGCCGTATTCCTGCTGGTGGCGAGTTTCCTGCTGCGGCTGATCCGCGGCCCCGAACCCGTCGAGGCCGTCGGGGGTCCGGAGAAGAAGGCGTGAGAGAGAGGGCCGCGACATGAACGACATCGTGATCGTCGATTACGGCATGGCCAACCTGCGCAGCGTCCAGAAGGCGTTCGAGAAGGTGGGGCATGCGGCCGTCGTCTCCGGCGACCCTAACCGCGTCGCCGAGGCGGCCAAGGTGGTGCTGCCCGGCGTCGGCGCCTTCCGCGACGCCATCGCCCGGCTGCACGAGGCCGACCTGGCCGCGCCGATCCTGGCGCATCTGCGATCCGGAAAGCCGTTCTTCGGCGTCTGCCTCGGCCTGCAACTGCTGTTCACCACCAGTTACGAGGACGGCGTCTACCGCGGCCTCGACTATTTCCCCGGCGAGGTGGTGCGCTTCAAGGACGCGCCCGGTCTGAAAATACCGCACATGGGCTGGAACCAGCTGCGCGTGCGCCGACCGGCGCCGCCGCTGGAGGGGCTGCCGGCGGACTCGTCGGTGTACTTCGTCCACTCCTACTACGCCGCGCCGCGCGACGCGGATATTGTCGCCGCCGAGGCCGATTATCCGACGCCGTTCGCGGCGGCGGTGTGGCGCGACAACGTGTTCGCCACGCAGTTCCACCCGGAGAAGAGCCAGCGCGTGGGGCTGGAGATGCTGCGGCGGTTCGCCGAGTGGCGGTGAGATCGGGCGGTCTTGGCGGCCGCAGGAATGTAGCAAACGTGACTTTTGGATGACGTGGAGGTACGACGCCCTCCTTTCAACACCTCCCCATGATAGCAAAGCCTCAGCAGCGGTGGAAACTCAAATCGAGCGGGGTCGTCGTGAAGTTGGCTCACTTGGTTTGACAACGCCATCGCATGAAATACAGTTCAGGCATCCGGCGGCCGATGAGACTGCCATCGGGAGACGGAAAATGGGCCAAGAGACGAACGTGACCAATGCGCCCTTCCCCGCGCGTCGTACCGCATCCGAAGAGTATCTGTGGATAAAGTGCAGAGGATGCGGCGGTGAAGTCGGCGTCCCCTCGGATTGGGATGGGCCGGGCGTGCAATGCCCCAGCTGCGGGTTGACGGTCCAAGTGCATGGGAAGGTGTTGTACCGTCCGCCAGCTTCATCCCCTCAGAATGTCGCCCCCGCTGCGGAATCTCCGACCCGGACCCAACCGGCGGTGTCCGTTCCGAAAAGCCCCAGCCTCGAACTCGGCCGGAAGTCCGACGGGGCGATGGTTTGTGGTATATTGTCCGTCGTACTGGGGTGGACCGTACTCGTTCCATTCGTCGGTATTGCTTTCTACTCCGACGCGTCGGTTATGGCGGAAAAGGAGCGCATTCCGGTCCCGCGAAAGGCTGTCGTCGGACTAATCCTATCCCTACTATTCGGTACAATACAAACAATCGCCATGATCGCTCACCTTGTCAACAGGTAAGAACTGGGGCGACGGCTATGTGGTGATTGTCGCAAATCCACGGCGGAACTTACCGCGGCGAGATCCTCTCGCACGGCACCTCAACACGAAAACAGGTCCGCCTCTCCTCCCGCCTCCACGAGATGCGTCCCCCATGCGCCTCGGCCACCTGCCGCGCCACCGCCAGCCCCAACCCCACCCTTTCCGGCTTGCCCGTCACGAACGGCTCGAACAGCCGTTCCGCCACCTCCGGCGACGGCCCTGGCCCCGAGTCGCGCACCTCCAGCACGACCATCCCCCCGTCGCCCGTCGTCACGTCCGCCTCGACGCTACCGCCCGGCCCGGCCGCCTCCACGGCGTTGCCCAGCACGTTGAGGATCAGCTGGGCCAGCTGGCCGGCGTCGCCGGACACCGTCGCCGCGCCGGCCGGCGGCTTCCAGCGCAGGTCGATGCCCGTGTGCTGACACTGCGGTCGCAGTAGCTCCACCGCCTGGCCCACCAGGGCCGTCAGCGAACACGGCTCACTCCGCGACGGGCCTTGCCGGCCGAGGTCGAGGAAGCGCTTCAGGTGCGTCTCCAGCAGCGTCATCTGACGAAGGGCCACGTCCAGAGCGCTTGTGTCCACCCGTCCAGTACACTCGCGTACAAACAACTGCACGGCCAGCCGGGCGCCGGCCAGGCCGTTGCGCAGCTGGTGCGCCAGGCCGCCGCTCACCTGGCCCAGCAGACGCAATCTTTCCGTCCGCCGCGCCGTTTCCTGGAACTGGGCGAGCCGCTGCGCCATCTCATTGACCGAGCGCGTCAGGTCGCGGATTTCGTCGTCGCGCCCGGGAAGCGGCATCGGGCTGAAGTCGCCGGCCGCGATCAGCCGGGTCCGTCGTTCCAGGTCTTGCAGCCGCCGACTCAACCGCTGGCCCAGGCCCACGGTCAGGCCGAGCGACGCCAGGCCCACGGAGCCGCCCAGCACCAGCGACGGCCAGACCGCTTCCCAAAGGGCGTCGCGCCACAGCGATTCGGGATAGAAGATGTACAGGATGTCGCCGCGGTTCGGCTCGCGCTGCATCCGCAGACCGCTGCACAAATACGTCCGGCCGTTGATGCGGATCGGCGTGCCCAGGCGGAGCGTCCGCCAGTCGTCGCTGACCGTCTCGCCCGGCGGCGGCGCAGCGGGGTCGTCGCCCAGCGTACTCAGGCGTTCGCCCCCCGGGGAGACGAGCAGGAAGTCGGCGCCGGACAGTTCGTGGACCTGGGCCAACACGGCGTAGGTCAGCGGGTAGGTGCGCTCCTCGCCGAGGGTGCGGCCCAGGTCGCGCAGGCGGGTCTCGATCTGCCGGCGGGCGCGGTCGGCCGAAGCCGCGGCCGTCCAGACGCTGACGCCGACGACGCCCAGCAGCAGCGTCAGCAGCGGCAACAGGAGTTGGTAGCGGATGCGCCAGCGCATGAGCGGAATCCCGCGGGGCGGCGGAAACGGCCGTCAGGACCCGGAAATATGCTAGGGTTGGTTCACGGAACTCGCAACGTGAACCGGGCAGAGGGGAGAAGAGGCGATGAGGCCGGACGGCGAACGTACACCCCGGGAATGGTTTCATGAGGCCGAGCGCTGCCACGTCGAAGAGCACCAGGGCTGCCCCTGTTGCCTCGGCCGCCATTGCGTGTTCCGCTCGAAGTGGGGCGACCGCGTCGAATATTACTGCACCGCCTGCGACTTCTCGGCCAGCCACGACCGGGGCACCGGCCGCCATTTCGCCGCGGCGGAGACCGGCCGCGAACGGCCCGGCATGATTCTCGACGCCCTGGCGCCGCAGGGCGTGGAAATCGGGCGCGGCTTTTAGATCTGTTCCGAAAGGGCGGGGAGACCCGGCCCCTACCGTAGGGGCGGGGTCTTCCCGCCCTTTTGAACCTTTAGGGACTTCGGGGAGAAGGAATCGAACCTTCATTGGCCGGTTCAAAGCCGGCTCGCCTGCCCTTAGCGGATCCCCGATCACGTCTTACCTCTCGGACGCCCGGCGACGCGATCGGGTTCACGCCCCTCACTTCATCGGAGGCCGGTAGACGCGGAGCGCCCGGATCGGCGCGGCCCCTTCACCGTCAACGACGATCTCCAGCGTGTGCTTCTCGTTCGGTATCCCCTGGGCCAGCGTCGTGGCGTCGTCGCGCGTTTCGTCCACGGCCTTCGGCGGCGCGTAGGAATCCGCGAACATCGGCAGCACCTTCCACTTGATCTCGTAGCCGACCGGGACCTTGGCGCCGTCGGGGTGGAACCAGGCGCCCGGCTCGATCTTCACCCGGCCGGACTTCGACGCGAACCCCTCGCGGCTCGTCCCGCCACCGTCCGGCCCCGTCGCCGACCCCGACACCTCGAAGTCCCACGCCTTGCCGTCGTCTTTCACCGCCGTGATTTTTAGCGTCCACTCCTCCAACGCCAGCGGGGCGTCGTGGTCGATGCGCGCGACCGTCAGCGGCGACCACGGGCCGGGCGCCGGCCGCGTGATGCGGAAGACCCCAGGAAACTCCGACGGCCTCTTGCCGTCGATAAGCACCTTGGCGGAGGTCGCTTTGCCGTCGGCCTTCGCCGCCAGCACGTCCACGCGATTGCCCTCGAACGGCAGCGTCAGCCGGCCGCCCTTCCAGGAAACGTCTTTGCCGACCTCGTAAGTGCGAACCAAGCCCTTCCACTCGTCGTCGGGCAGCTCGGGCCGGTACTTCAGATAGCGCTCGACCAGCCGGGCCATGAGGAAGTTGCCGTAATCGTTGAGGTGTACGCCGTCCTTGAGCAGTTCCTTCGGCTCCAGCTTGTTCGTCTTAAGGTAGTCCAGCCACTGGCCGCGGACGTCCACAAGGCCGCAGCCATATTTCTTGGCGATGTCGGGCAAAAGGTGGTTGTTCATCAGGTCGTCCCACCACATGCCCTTGTCCTTCTTCTCGTCGATCACGTCCGGCGGCAGGCGCGTGACGTGGTCCTTCTGCATAAGCACCTCGGTGGTGGTGCGCGTGCGGACGTTGCGGATGATCTCTTCGTACTCCTTGTTAGAGCCGTAAACGTGGAAAATGAGGAGGTCCGGGTAGAACGGGTAGAGGTCGTGCTCGGCGGGTCGGATGAGGAGCTGGGAGGCGAAGCCGCCGATGGCGCGGTTTTCGATCTCCAGGTCGGCGTCGGGGAAGCGTTTGCGCAGGTCGTCGGCCACTTGCTTCGACCAGTCCTGTTCGGTGATGGACTGGCCATAGAAGAGAATGCGGACCTTGTTATGATGTTTCGGAGTGCTGGTCGCCAGCAGGGTCATGGTGCGCTGGACGTGGAGGCCGAGGCCCGATTCGTCCATGAGCGGCCGCGGCGGCGGGTAGGCCGGCTTCTCCTCCGCCCAGGCCGCGGGCGTTGCGGGGACAAGGCCGGCCATCAAAATCAAGCCCAGGACAAGCCGATCGCGCATCACACTTCCCTTTCGTGGGGGCGTAGGTTCCAGGCGTTGCCGCGATTGTAACTCCGGGTGGTAACTTGGCCAAGGGACGGCGGCCTGGGCGTCGGCGGCGGGAGAAAAAGCGTCGTCCGCAAGGCGGAAGGACGCCCTCCCTGCGGCGCCAACCGTTGTCTTTGGGCTCCGGCGCGGCCCGCAACTCCGCCCAGGCGATACAAAGCGCCGGCGCGGGTGACAAATCGTCGGACGACTCGATACGGCGCCCGGGGCCGGCCCCGCGTTTGCTTTCTTACTACCCCATGACGCCGCGAGGGGCAGGGTTGCCGCGGACGGCGTCGGATACCGGCCGACGGGCCGGAAAAGGAGATCAACATTGTAGAGCGGTCCCGCTTGTCACGGAGGAGAAGAATCATGCCCGCCAAAAAAACCGGATGCCTGCGCAACTTCCTGGCCGTCCTGTTCACGACCCTCATCACGCCCGTCCTGGCCAACGTGCTGACGGAAAATGTGAAGGACTGGCAACTGGCGCTGGAAGGGGTGCTTGAGGGCAAGTCGTCGTCGCCCGTGGAGTGGAATCGGCCGATCACGGAAAGTGTCGCGCGGCCGCCCCACGAAACGTCTCCGGCTCCGGCGCGAACCGTGACGGGGCGGCCGGCGCCTTATCTCGTTCCGACGCCGCCGACAGAGAAAATCGGGCAATGGCACTGGGCCGCCGGGGCGTGGGGCCAGTGAGGCGGAGGGGGAGGGAGTTGAACCCTCAAAGCATTGCTGCCTACCGTTTTCGAGACGGCCGCCCACGCCGATGAGCAAGCCCCTCCGAACCGACGGCCCCTTCACCGGGCCGTCGGGGAATGCAGTCAGGAGGGCGGGAGTTGAACCCGCACCGGCCGGCTCCCAAAGCCGGGGGACTGCCTTTATCCGACCTCCTGAGGCGGCAATCGCGTTCGCCGTATTGGGGACGCGCGCCCGGCCCGGGAGGTTCGCGCCCGGCGCCGCGGCGACTACCCCGATTTTCGTTGACCGAATTGCATGTCTCCATTAGGTTGAAGTCCGCGGCAAGGTTCGGCGCCACGACGGGCCATCTGGGTCTGTCGTGGCACTGGGTGGTGCGAATCGACCGAGGCGGCTTCTCATGTTCGGATGGTTCCGTCCCACCTGCCCTTGCGACCCGGCCGCCAAACGGTGGGTCGAAGACAGTCTTCGGTGGCTCGCCCGCCAGTTCGGCTATCACGTCCTCCTGGAACGGCCGATCGTCCTGCCGACGGCGGAATTCTTCCCCGACCCGTGGGACGGGTCGCCCAAGACGGCCCGGAAAATGTTTCGCCGGGTCTGTTCTTACATGGGGGTGGACACCGAAGCGGTCGAGCTTCGATTTTTCGACGATCCGACTCCCAATTCGTATCATTTGCTGAACCCTTCCCAGGGCTTCGCGGCCGGGACCTGGTCCGGCGCGGAAGGACCCTGGCAGAAGGGCGTCATTCGTCTGGAAAAGGGCGGCCTCGACCGTCCGGCGGACCTTATCGGAATCATGGCCCACGAACTGGCCCACCAGCGACTGCTCGGCGAGGGCCGGTTTTCCGCGGACCAGTACGACAACGAATTGCTCACCGACTTGACGGCCGTCTTTCACGGCTTCGGCGTGTTCCTGGCGAACAACCCGCGCAAATCGACCGGCGAACTGAGCCGTTGGCCCGGCACGCGGCTGCACCGGCCGGAATACCTGTCCGAACCGATGTTCGGTTACGCGCTGGCCCACATCGCCTGGGTGCGCGACGAGCGTTGGCCCGCCTGGGCGAAGCATTTGCGCTGGACGCCGCGGGCGGTGTTCCGGCAGGGGGCGCGCTATCTGTATGCGACGGGCGAATCGACGTTCAAGCCGGTGCGTTTACGGGTCGTAAAAGAAGACGATGGTTGAAGCCGTCCCGTCGCACGCTTCCTTCCTTCGCCGCAAAGGCGCCGGGCGCTCCTTGGCGCGGGAAGGGCGGTCGGCCTGACTTGCCTCGCCCCTAGGCGTCGCGGCCGTGGACTTCGGCCGGCGGAGACGTCGCCTCGACGGCGGTGAACGGCTCCAGGACCTTATAGGCGTGCGACGCCCCCTTCGGCACCACCCAGCAGTCGCCCGGTTCCAAAAGCACCATCTGGCCTTCCAGGTGCAACTCGGCCCGGCCGCTGACGACGTAGCCGATGGTTTCGTAATCGCGCTTGGTCGGCGGTTTCGGTTCGCCGGCCGGCTCCCGGTCCCACAAACGCATGGACAGGTGTATCCCCGTGGCAAGATGCTTTTGCCCGCGCCGGCCGCGCGGCGCCGACGACGCCTGTACCTTCGTCACCGATTTGTCGCTCATGTGCGCGTCTCCATAGAAAGGAAGGACTTCCCGCCAAAAGGAGGCAAATCACGTGCCCTCTGCCGGCCGGGCCGGCCGTGGTATAATCATCCCTTGCCCTCGGAGGACCGTTCATGCTCCTTCTCGGCCGGGGCCGGCCTTTTTCTTCACGCTCTCCCATCATTCAGGCTGTGCCCCCGCCCCTTGTCCCGGCAGCCCGTAGCACGCCCCGGCGGCGGCCAGGTCCGCCGCGATCCAGACCAGTCGCAGCACCAAAGCCGCCACCACGGCCGTCTCCGCCGCCCGTTGCGGCCCCAACGCCCGACCCAACTCGCCGAGCAGGAATTGCTGCGTGACGTAATCGCGCACCCCCAGCCCGCCGGGGGCCGCGAACACGAGGTAGCCGGCCGCGTAGGCCAGGCCGGTGTACGCCGCGCAGCGGCACCACACCTCGGCGGACGCCGGCCAGGCGCCCGGCGCCAGAGATTCCACCACCGCCCACAACGCCCCGCCCTGCACCAGCCAGCCGCAGCCGGTGATCGCCAAACCGACGACCAGGGTCCGGTTGCGCACCGGCGGAAAGGGCGGGGCGTCCGGCCGGCGGAACGGCCGCGTCGTCCGCTCCGCCAGCCGGTTGAAAACGCCCGGCAGCAACAGGACGCCGACCGCGCCCAGCAGCGCCAAGGCGCGCCAGCCGAACGCCGTGTCAACGGATATGGGGAAGGCGAAAAGGAGCATTCCGAGCAACACCCCGGCGGCCAGCGTCGTCAGCGACTCGTACACGACCGTCAGCACGGCCACGCCCATGCCGACGCCCGGCCCCGTCAGCAGCCGGGCGCGCATCGCCAGGCCGACCACCTTGCCCGGGACGTAACGGGCGAGTTGGCCGACATAATAGGCCCGTAATGTCGCCAGGGGCCGGGGCCGCTGGCCCAGGGCGCGCAACAGCAGCCTCCAGAAGATCGCCGGGAAGAGCAGGCCGGCCAGATAAAGCGCCGCCGCAACGGCCAGCCATCCGGGGTGGAGTGAAAGCGGCCGCGCCCACAGGTCGGGCTGACGCAAGACGACGGCGAATTGCCAGCCGACCGCAGCCACGACGGTGACGCCCAGCACTCCCTTGAGCGTCGGCCACAACCAGGCGCGGGCGCCGCGTCGGGGACGGCCAGGCCGTTCCGGGGACTCGGTCGTCGGCATGGTTTTCTCGCAAGGGTCCGGCACCGGGCCGGCCGTCCCGCCTATCCCCGACGCGCGGCCCGCTCCGGCAACTCCTGGAGGGCGTCGGGGGCGACGGGTTTGACTAGATGCGCGTCAAAGCCGGCCTCGCGGGAACGCCGCCGGTCGTCCTCCTGGCCGTAGCCGGTCACGGCGATGAGGAAGGCCGCGCCCGTGGCCGCCTCCCCCCGCAGCCGCCGGGCCACCTCATGGCCGTCCATCCCCTTGGGGAGTCCGATGTCCAGCAGCACCGCCGCCGGACGAAATTCCCTGGCGGCGGCCAGCGCCGCCTGGCCGTCGTGCGCCACCCGCACCTCGTGGCCGCCGCTCAGCCGCAGCAGCAGCGCCAGGCTGTGCGCCGCGTCCTCGTTGTCATCGACAATGAGCACCCGTATAGACGCCATTTTTTGTCGTGACGGCCTCGCCGCCGCGGCCGCGCCTTCCGGCGTCGCGGCGGCCGGCAGGCGCACCTCGAATTCGCTGCCGCGGCCGGGGCCGTCGCTGCGGGCGGTCGCCGTGCCGCCGTGCATCTCCATCAGGTTCTTCACCAGGCTCAGGCCCAACCCTAACCCCTCCGCCATCCGGCCCGGCACCCGATCCGCCTGCGCGAACATCTCGAAGATCCGCGTCAACATTTCGGGCCGGATGCCGATGCCGTCGTCGCGGACGCGGACCACCACCTCGTCCCCCTCCCGCGCTGCCGATAGGCGGATGAGGCCGCCCGGCCCGGTGTACTTGGCGGCGTTGCTCAACAGGTTGGCCAGCACCTGCTCCAGTCGGGCCGGGTCGCCCTCCACCCAGAGCGCCTCGGGAGGCAGAACGACTTCCAGGCGGTGCCGCCGCTCGTCCAGGAACGGCCGCGCCCCCTCCGCGGCCCGCAACAGGACCGGCGCCATCTGCAACCGCTCCTTGCGCAGCTCGATCTTGCCGCGGGCGATGCGCGAAACGTCCAGAAGGTCGTCCACCAGACGAACCATGTGCGTCACCTGACGCAGCATCATTTCCCCCATCTGGACGGCCACCGGGTCGCCGTCGCAGTGGAGCCGCAGCACTTCCAGGGCGTTGCGGATGGGGGCGAGGGGGTTGCGCAATTCGTGGCCGAGCATCGCCAGGAACTCGTCCTTGCGCCGGTCGGCCTCCCGCAGCGCCTCCGCGACCCGCTCGCGCTCGGCGAAATAGTCCCGCACCTGATACTGCCGCTGCCGGGCGCGCAGGGCGGCGCGGACGCCGCTGACCAGCGCGGTCACGCGCACCGGCCGTTCCAGCAGCGTCACGTTGCCCAGCGTCTCCAGGGCGCGCAGCGCCACCGGCGAGTCGGCCCCGCCGCCCGTGAGCACCAGCAGCGGCGCCTCCGACCACGCCGGCTGGCCGCGCAGCGTCTCGGCTAGGCGCCCATCCCCGCCGTCGGCGAGCGACTCCTCGGTCAGGATCGCCGCGCCGACGCCGGCCCGGATCGGCTTGACGCGCTCGACCTCGTCCAGGACCTGCCGCGTGGTCTCGCCCAGCTCGATCTCGGAGGGGTGAAACATGCGCGGCTGGGCGTCGGGCAGCAGGCTCTCCTCCGAGGGGATCAGTTCGCAGACGTCGCAGCCGTCCAGCGTCCAGCCGTGCGACTGGGCAACGCCGGACAGCTCTTCTTTCGTCTCGGAGAGGGTGACGTAGAGGCCTCGCTCGCCGGCCCGCGCCCCTTCGAGGAGAAATTGGAGCGCCAGAGTGGTTTTCCCCGAGCCGGGGTTGCCCTCGACGAGGTAGACGCGGTGCGGCGTGAGGCCGCCGCCGAGGATGTCGTCCAGGCCTTCGACGCCGGTGGCAACCTTGGCCGAGCCGGCGTCGTCCGTGGGGTCGGTGATCCGCATCGTCACGCTGCCGCCTTTCGTTCGGGGAAAGGAGGAAATCTTAATTGGCGAGCAATTCTCGGGCCGTGGGCGCGCGGCCGGCGTGAGCCGGCTGATGTTCGCTTCCATCAGCCGGCTCACGCCGGCCGCTCGCCCACGGCCGCCGAATCTACCCCTGTCCTTCCGCGCTCCCTTCCGCTATGTTAATACAACTTGGGTCTCCCGAACCGGGCCGTGGTCTGGATGTCCCCCGCGCCATCTTGCCTCCCTTTTCCTTGTCCCATGACAAGCGTTCCCGGCCGCGTCGCGGCGCGTCGGGACGGATGGAGGAAGGTGGGCCGGCCCGCGACGGCCGGGACCCAACCGAGGAAACACGGCGTCCTCGTCCGTTCCCCGGCGGGCGGGGACCTTTTATTCTCAGCGCGGGGCCGGGCGTCGCGGCGCGACGCGGAAACACGTTCGGCCGACGGCTTTTCTCCGCCGCCGGCCGCAACCCACAGGGAGATTGTATCGCATGGTGAACCGCAACCTGCTCCGCCAGTACGAACCGTCGGACGATCAACTGCAAGTGGAACTGGACGAGGTGTTTGAACAAGGCCTCGGCGATTGGCTCCCGGCGGAGGAGCAGGAATTTCGCGACAACAAGCTGGTGACCGGAAAGGTCCGCAAAGTCACGGCCGACCACGTCTGGGTGGACGTAGGCTATAAAAGCGAAGGCGCCATCGAGCTGCGCGAGTGGTACGACGAAGGGGCAGGCCAGCTGGTGCCGCCCAGCCCCGGCGACGAGGTCGAGGTGCTGCTGGAGGCGGTGGAGGACGACACCGGCGCCGTCGTTCTGAGCTTTTACAAGGCGAAGCGGCAGAAGCAGTGGCGGCAGGTCGTCGAAAAGCACAAGGAAGGCGACGTCGTCTCCGGCGTGGTGGCCCGCAAGATCAAGGGCGGCCTGCTGGTCAACATCGGCGTCCACGCCTTTTTGCCCGCCAGCCAGGTGGACATCCGCCGGCCGCAGGACATCGCCGATTACGTCGGCAAGACCATCGAGTGCAAGATCGCCGTCATCGACGAGGCGCGGCACAACATCGTCGTCTCGCGCCGCCGGCTGCTGGAAGACCGCCGCGAAGACCTCAAGAAGAAGCTGCTGACGGAGATCGAGGTCGGCCAGATCCGCAAGGGCGTGGTCAAGAACCTCGCGCAGTTCGGCGCCTTCGTGGACCTCGGCGGCATCGATGGCCTCCTCCACGTCACCGACATGGCCTGGGGCCGCGTCACCAGCCCCGCCGACGTGGTCCACATCGACCAGGAGCTGGAAGTCTACATCCTCAAAGTGGATCGCGAAAAGGAAAAGATCGCGCTGGGCCTGAAACAGAAGACGGCCAGCCCGTGGGCCAGCGTGGCCGACAAGTACCCCGTCGGCAGCCGCCACACCGGCGAAGTCGTCAACGTCATGAGCTACGGCGCCTTCGTCAAGCTGGAGCCGGGCGTCGAGGGGTTGGTCCACGTCTCCGAGATGAGCTGGACGCAGCGCGTCAACCACCCCAACGAGTTGGTGCAGACCGGCGACAAGATCGAGGTGCAGGTCCTCAACATCAACAAGGACAAGCAGGAAATTTCCCTGGGCATGAAGCAGGTGCAGCCGAACCCGTGGGACAAGGTGGCGGAACGCTATCCGCCCAACACGGTCATCACCGGCGTCGTGCGCAACCTGACCAACTACGGCGCCTTCATCGAGATTGAGGAGGGCATCGACGGCCTGTTGCACGTCAGCGACATGAGCTGGGTGCGCAAGGTGGCCCATCCCAGCGAGGTCGTGCAGAAGGGCGACAAGGTGACGTGCATCGTGCTCAACGTGGACCAGGAGCGCAAGCGCATCGCCCTGGGCCTCAAGCAGATGAACAACGACCCGTGGGAGGGCGACATCCCCGGCCGTTACAAGCCGGGCGAGGTCAAGAAGGGCAAGGTCACCAAGCTCACCAACTTCGGCGTGTTCGTCGAGCTGGAACCGGGGTTGGAAGGGCTGTTGCACATCTCCGAGTTGTCCGACCAGAAGGTGGAAAGCCCCGAGGACATCGTGAAGGTCGGCGACGAGATCGAGGTCAAGGTCTTGCGCGTGGACGTCGGCGACCGCAAGATCGGCCTGAGCCGCAAGCAAATCGGCCAGACCGAGGAGGAAATCGCGGCGGACGCGGCGAACGAGGCCAAGAAGGCGGCCGGCCGGCCGGTGGGGTCCAAGGAGCTGCGCGGCGGCACGGGGACCGGCGGCGGCCAACTCTTCAGTATGCCGGAGGCGCCGAAGGAGGGAGAGGCGACGCCGGAGGCGGAAGCGACGCCGGCGGAGGGCGAAGGCGGGGCGTGAGATCTGAAAGCCAGGCGAGCGGGGGGCGTAAGCCCCCTGATTCTTATGCCGTCAGCGACGTGATGCTAAATCAGGGGGCTGACGCCCCCCGCTCGCCAAGTTCGCGTTCACCGCCGCACGCCCTGTACGGACGCCGTTCGGGGAAGCCCTTGCTGTGCGCGGGCCTCGTCCGTCACCGGCACGGCGTTGTCGGCCGGCCGGACGCGGCTGCCGAAGCGGCTCGAGTAGACCTTGGTGAACTCCGCCCCGAAAAACAGGATCATCCCCGAGTAGTAGACCCACACGACGAACACGACCAGCGACCCCGCCGCCCCGTAAGACGATCCCACGCTGGCATGTCCCAAATACATCCCGATCAGCAGCTTGCCGACCGTGAACAGCAGCGCCGTGGCCAACGCCCCGATCCATACGTCCTTCCAGCCGAGTTTCACGTCCGGCAGAAATTTGAACAGCATGGCGAACAGCAGCGTGAGGACGGCGAACGAGATCACGAAGTTGACCGCCTGCCCCACGACACCGATTTCCGCCAGCCCCGCGAACCGCGTCAGCGCGGACAGGGCCGTGCTGATGACCAGCGTCACCAGAAGCAGGAAGCCGACGCCGAATACCATCGTCAGCGACAAAAAGCGGTCGCGTATCATCGCCAGAATGCCCAGGCCTGGCTTCGCTTTGACCTCCCAAATGGTGTTGAGGGCGTCCTGCAACTCCGCGAACACGCCCGAGGCGCCGACCAGCAGCATGACAACACCGACGACCATCGCGAACCCGGTGCCCGGCCCGCTGGAGGACGCGATCATCGTCTGGATGGCCTCGCCGCCCTGTTGGCCGACCAAGCCGCGCAGCTGCTCCACGATCTGGCCCTGGACCGCGTCCCGACCGAAGGCGAGTCCGGCGATGGCCAGCACGATCACCAGCAAAGGCGCGGCGGACAGGATGGTGTAAAACGCCAGCGAGGCCGCCAGCCGCGTGGCCTTGTCCTCCACCCAGCCGGTCCCCGTGTCCTTGAGCAGTCCCCACCAATCTTTCAACGTCATGTGTCGGCCCTCTTCGGTGCAAAACCTCAAGAGAGTCAAGCAAATCGTGCGCCCGCGGCGCGTCCCTGGCCGATTTGGCGGCCGTGCATAAGAGAAGGACGGAGGCCGCTTGGCCCCGACGCCCGCAACCCACCGCTGGAGGAACGCCGATGGATGAAGACGTGTTGAGCCTGTTGCCGAAGGTCACGCCGACGCGCCGGCAGTTCGTCGTCACGACGCTGGCCGCCGGGTTCGCCCTGGCGGTGCGGCCGGTGTCCGCCGAAACCATCACGACCGACGCCAAGGGACTGGAGGCCGGCGAAGTCAAAATCCCCGTCAAGGACGGCGACAAGGAGGGCGAGATGCCCGCCTACCGGGCGATGCCGGACTCGGGCGGGCCGTTCCCCGTCGTCCTCGTCGTCGAGGAGATTTTCGGCGTCCACGAACACATCAAAGACGTCTGCCGCCGTTTCGCCAAGCTCGGCTACCTGGCCGTGGCGCCGGAACTCTTCGCCCGCGAAGGCGACGTGTCCAAGATCACCGACTTCAAGGAAATCGTCTCAAAAGTGGTCTCGAAAGTCCCCGACGCCCAGGTGATGTCGGACCTCGACGCGACGGCCGCCTGGGCCAAAAAGGGCGGCAAGGGCGACACGACGAAGCTGGGGATCACCGGCTTCTGTTGGGGCGGCCGCATCGTCTGGCTGTACGCGGCCCACAGCAAGGACATCAAGGCGGCCGTGGCCTGGTACGGCCACTTGGTCGGCAAGACCGACGAACTGCATCCGAAGAACCCGATCGACCTGGCCGCGTCGATGAACTGCCCGGTGCTGGGCCTGTACGGCGGCGCCGACAAGGGCATCTCAGCCGAGTCGATCGAGCAGATGAAGAAGGCGCTGAAGGACGCGGGCAAGACGTACGATTTCGTGGTCTACCCCGACGCGCAGCACGGCTTCCACGCCGACTACCGGCCGAGCTACAACAAGGAGGCGGCCGAGGACGGATGGAAGCGCTTGCTGGAGTGGTTCAAAAAGTACGGCGTGGCGTAGACGCCTGGCGAGCGGGGGGCGTAAGCCCCCTGATTCTTCCTCCTATCGCCGATTGCATGAAGAATCAGGGGGCTTACGCCCCCCGCTCGCCACGGAGTGGAGTGTTTGAACGGTCGGCGTCAGCGTCCGGCGCCGGAGAGGACGAAGGCGGCCCAGTCCTTGACGGCCGCCGGCCGCCTCGGCGCCTCCTTCGGGTCGGCTGGCGGCTTCGTCACCGCCGCGACCGCCTCGTCCCAGCGCACGGCGCCGCGGCCCCGCGCCAACGCCGGCACGCCCTGCGGGTTGCGGTACAACTCCAGCTGGGCGTGGTGCAACGCCTCCAGCGGCGGCTCGCCCTTCTCCCACAAATGATAGTAAAAGAGGTTCATGAGCGCGGCCGCGGCCTCGTCGTCCACCTTCCACAGGCTGGCGACGACGTTCTTCGTCCCGGCGCTGTGGAAGGCCCGTTGCAGGCCGAAGACGCCCTCGCCCGTCGCCGCCTCGCCCAGGCCGGTCTGGCAGGCCGACAGCACCGCCAGGTCCATATTGTCCAGGTCCAGGCCGGCGATCACCTCGCCGGTCAGCACGCCGCCGTCGCCGTCGGCCGGCTGGTTGGCCCCGGCCAGAACCAAGCCCGACAGGGTAAGGGGGTTGCGTTCCGCCGCCCCACACCGCTCGCCTTTTGCTCCCATCAGGAAGTCGTCGGGGCGGAACAGGTGCTCGCGTTCCTCGCTTTTGGGGGCGGCGAAGAAGCCGTGCGTGGCCAGGTGCGCCCAGCGCGCCGCCGGCAGGTCCTTGACCAACTGAGCGACATCGGCGTCGGCCCCGCTGAGTTCGACGACGGCGGGCGGTTTGGGCAGCTTGCCGGCCGCGGCGACGACGCCGGCGCGTTCCCGGTCGGTGGCGGGCAGGGCGGGCCACGGTCGGCCGGTCTTGTCGGCGGGCGCGCCGTCGCGGTCGTAGCGGACGCCACCGACGGCCAGCAGCACGCCGGCGGCGCCGTCTTTGTCGGCGGGGCGGGATAACTGTTCCAAGAGGAACGGCCCGCTCGGCACGACGGCGAAGGTGTAATCCTCCAGCAGGACGTGCCCATCGGCGGCGCCGGGCAGCGCGGCCCACGGCAGGGCGCTGAGCGCGCCGTCCGGACAGACGTAGACGGTCTGAACGTCGTCGCCCAGGACCTTGGCGATCGGCCCCCAGACGCTTGACCGCAGCCGGCTTGCGGCGTCGCCGCGCAAGCCCTTGGTGACGTCGTCTCGCCACTCGGTCAGATCCTTCTCGATGGCCGCCCCGGCGGCCAGCTCGACGCGGTGAACCGGCCGCCCCTTCTGCAGGACGAAGGCGGCGTAATGGGCATCCCCCCACTTCACCGCCTTGAAGTCCCAGTCCGCGTAGCGGTACAGATCCACGAAGGCGGCGTGTTCGGGCAGGCGGTCGGCCAAGTCGGTGTAGGGCGGCGTCTCGCGGTCGGAGGCCGGCAGCAAGGCCGCCAGCTTTTTCTCCAGCCGCTCCTTCTGCTCGGAGAGGTCCCGCAGGAGTTGGGCGCGGTCGTCGTCGCCGGGCCGGGCGGGCGCCAGGATCAGCCGGGCGAGTTCCTGCCTCACGCCCATCAGTTTCTGGAAATCCTTGCGCGCGTCCCCGTCGGCGGCCACGGCGGCGCGGAGCAGGCGACGGCGGCGCGTCAGGGCGCGGGCCAGGGCGGACTTGCCGCGCCAGAGCACGGGATACTGAGCGGCTGGGTCGGCACCCTCGACGCGAGCGGTGGCGGCCAGGAACCCGTTGCGGGTGCCGGGCAGGGAAGCATAGAGGTTGAGGGTCTCGGCCTCGGCACCGAGGTCGGCGAAGGCAGCGGCCAGGCGGTCGTACATCGCCGCCCCTTCCGCGAAGGCATCCGCCGCCTGGCCGTACTCGCCCCGCGCCACCAACAGGCCGCCCAGGTTGTTCAGGCTCCCGGCCAGGTCGGGGTGGCCGTCGGGGTACTTTTCCGCCGGGTAGAGGAGTTTGCGCATGTCCAAGGCGGCGTGGCAGTACGGCTCGGCCTGGCCGTACTCGCCCCGCGCCCTCAGCAGTTCGCCCATGTTGCCGAGGCTCGTGGCCAGGTCGGGGTGGCCGTCAGGGTACTTGTCGGGTGGGTAGAGGCGTTTGCGCATCTCCAGGGCATCGCGGTAGTACGGCCCGGCCTGGCCGTACTCGCCCTGCGCCTTCAATAGGACGCCCAGGTTGCTGAGGCTCATGGCCAGGTCGGGGTGGCCGTCGGGGAACTTCTCGACCGGGTAGAGCCGCTTGAGCATGTCCCGGGCGGCGCGGAGAAACGGCTCCGCCTGGCCGTACTCGCCCCGCGACCACAGCAGGCCGCCCAGGTTGTTGAGGCTTGTGGTCGCGTCGCGGTGGCCGTCGGGGTACTTCTCCGCCGGGTAGAGTCGCTGGCGCATGGCCAGGGCTTCGCGGTAGTACGGTTCCGCCTTGCCGTACTCGCCCTGCGCATGAAGCAGAAAGCCCAGGTTGTTAAGGCTCACGGCCAGGTCGGGGTGGCCGTCGGGGTACTTCTCGGCAGGGTAGAGGCGTTTCTTCATTTCCAGGGCGTCGCGCAGGAACGGCTCCGCCTTGCCGTACTCGCCCCGCAGCCCCAGCAGCAAGCCCAGCTCATTGAGGCTGTACGCCACTTCGGAGAGTCCGTCGGGGTACTTCTCGGGCGGGTAGAGGCGTTTCTTCATCTCCAGGGCGTCGCGGTAGTATGGCTCGGCCTTGGCGTACTCGCCGCGCGCCTTCAGCACGAAGCCCAGGGCGTTGAGGCTATCCGCCAGGTCGGGGTGGCCGCCGGGGTACTTGTCGACGGGGTAGAGTTTCCGCTGGCAGGCCAGGACTTTCTCCTGCACCTCCGTCGCGGCGGCGTATTGTCCGTCTTGATAGAGGCGACCCGCTTTCACGCCCAACTCCGCCGCTTCCTTCTCTAGCTTTTCGCGTTGCTCATCCGTCAACTCCTTCGCCGGCTCGTCGCCCCGCGCCGGCACTGCCGTCACGACCCAGCCCAGCATCAGCAGCGCCAACGCCAGCCGCCCGCCCCAACATACGCCCGTTGTCTTGACCATTGGCGATCCTCCTCGTAGACTCCGTCGTCACTTTTCCCGCACCGCGAAGCTCACCGCCCGCGTGTACGGAAACAGCCGCCCCAGCTTCGTCCGGATCTGCTCCTGCGTCGCCCCCACCGGGTCGTCGATCTTTTCGTCCCACAACGGCTTGCGGCCCGGCTCGTTCCGCACCACCGCGCCGTTCTCGAACCACGCCATCGCTTGCAGCGTCTGCGACGCCTGCGGACGCACCTCGCCCAACTCCGCCCGCAGGTCCACGTCCGACGGCAGCGGCGTCTCCCGCGCCAGAAGCACCAGCGTTTCCATCCCCGGCGTCGAAGGTCCGATCGGAAAGTAAGAACCCTCCGGCCGCCGCAGACTGCCCACCGGCCGTTCCTCCGCCGGCCGATCCTCCCAGTGTCCCGGCTTCCACGGATACACCGGGTCCACCGAGCCGTCCGCGTCGATCCACAAAATGTACAGGTACGCTGGCGGGTTGATCTCCGCCTCGATGGCGATGTCATCGCCCGGCTTCAGCGGCAGCACGTCCGGTGCGTCGATCCGCACGTTCTGCCGCTGTGGATTTTTCGGATCGTAAACGATCACATCAATGTCGCCCTTGAACGTCGTCGGGGTCGCCGGGGGCGTCGCGGGATGCAGCCACGCCCGCACCGGAGGCAGCAGCAGCGCCGACAGGGCCAGCAAAGCGCACAGGGTCAAGGCAATCGGGACGGCGAAAACGAACATCCGTCGGCGGGGCGGCTTCGTCGGCGCGGCGAGGGCAACGGGGCCGGCCGGGGTGGGCAGGGAACCCGGCGAACCAGGGCCAGGTGTCTCCGCCGGTGCGGCGGGTTCCTTGGCGGGCCGTTCGTGCTCGAAGTACCATTCCAGGATGACGGTCAGCTGGGCCAATGACTGCGCCACGTCCGCCTTCGTGATGGCTTCGCCGTAGGCGTGAGTTCCGACGTTGCCCAGTTCGCGCACGGCGTTGGCGTAGGCCGACACTCGCTTGGGAAGATGTCCGTCCTTGACCAGACGTTGGAGCAGATTTTCCAGCGGCCGGGTGCCGGCTTCCTCGCCGGTGTGCCGCTCGAAAACGTCGCGGACGACGAACTCCAGCACCTTGCGCGCCCGCGTCAGCGCCATGTCGGGGTCGAGGTCGGCGATGGCCACGGCCTGTTTGAAGCCGTCGCGCAACTCCCCCAACTGCCCGGACATTTGGTCCAGCCGCGTGAGCACATCTTTCTGCGTCGGGTCCATGAGCGTCTACCGGGAACGTGGTCTGGGCGGCCCCAAGGGGTGAGACGCTATTGCCGACGGGGGCCGGGCGCGGTTCAAAAGCGAAGACCGATATACGGTACTCTCCCGGCGCGGCCCCCGCAAGAGGACGGCGCCCGGCGCCCGGCGGTTGAAGGAAGTTGAGCCGCGGATGGGACTGTCGGAGGCGTCCTCCACCCGGACTTCCACGTCGGGGTTGATCGGCACAATTTTTGCTGCGTTGATTTGGGGAACATTCAGGAGGAATCGGCGCTTTACGCCACAGGAGACCATTCAGAAGAGGCAGCACTTATGACCCCTGTGCAATCGGCGCCGGCCTACGGACGGTTGGGCGCCCCGGCGGACGTGGCGGAGTTGTTGAAAGACACCGTCCTGGACGTACTCGGCTTACGGCCGACGGACTTCGACTCGCAATCCTCGCTCGCCGAACTGGGCTGTGACTCATTGGACGTCATGGACATCCTCTACCGGCTGGAGATGAAGTTGGACGCACCGGGCTACCAACTCCGGGAACCCGCCGACTTCAACCCGCTCAAGGAGCCGCTGACCCGCCTGGAGCAACATCTGCGCTCCGCATTCTCCCACGGCTGACGAATCGCCCGGCCGACCGTTTGACGGCGGTTCGCCGGTCGGGTACGATTTCGCGGGTCGTCCTTTTCCCATCGGGGAAGCCGGGCCGCGAGACCGCCATGAGCCGGGTCGTCGAACAATTCGAGCAAGCCGCGCAGTACCTCGCCGGCGGCGTCAGCGCCTCCACGCGCGTCAACCGGGCGCTGGGCCACGCCCTCCTCATCGACCGGGCCGACGGCTGCCGCGTCTGGGATCTCGACGGTAGGGAATACATCGACCTCTGTTGCAGTCACGGCGCCACGCTGCTGGGCCACGGCGACGCCCGCGTCCGGCGCGCCGTCGAGGCGGCGTTGGCCCGCGGCGCCGCCTGTTCCTACGAGAACGAGCTTCACACCGAATTGGCCCGTCTGCTGTGCGAGACGGTCCCCTGCCTGGAGCGCGTCCGCTTCACCTGCTCCGGCAGCGAAGCAACCATGCACTGTCTACGCCTCGCCCGCGCTTTCACCGGCCGCGGCAAACTGCTCAAGTTCGAGGGCAATTTCCACGGCTATCACGATCAGGTGATGTACGCCATCGGTACGCCGGCCGACCGCCTCGGCCCGGAGGAGTCGCCGGCCGTTTACCCCGGATCTTCCGGCCTGCCGGAAGGGCTGGACCGCAACCTCGTCGTCGTGCCGTACAATCGGGTGGACCTGTTCGAGGAGGCGTTTGGCCGCCATGCCCACGAATTGGCCGCCGTACTGTGCGAGCCGGTTTATTACAACGCCGGCTGCGTCGTGCCGGATAAGGACTTCATGGACGCGCTAAGACGGCGAACGCGCGAGGCCGGCGTATTGCTGATCTTTGACGAGGTGCTGAGCGCGTTCCGCATGTGCCCCGGCGGGGCGCAGGAATACCTCGGCGTGACGCCGGACCTGTGTACGCTGGGCAAGGCGGTCGGCGGCGGCTACCCGTTGAGCGTGTTCGGCGGCCGCCGCGACGTGATGGACCGCCTCATGCCTGTCGGCGACTGCCAGCACAGCGGCACCTACAACGGCCACGTCGTCTGCGTGGCCGCCGGCCTGGCGGCGGTGACGGCCTATTGTCAGCCGGGCTTCTACGACCACATCCATGACATCGGCCGCCGGTTATGCGACGGCTTGAACACGATCTTCGACCGGCACGGCGTCGCGGGTCGGGTGCAGGGGTTGGGGGCGCGGTTCGGCGTCTACTTCGGCGTTCCGGGGCCGGTGCGAAGCTACCGCGACGCGGTTCGCCACCGGCGCGATCGGATGCTGCGATTCATCGCGTCGGCGATCCGGCACGGCGTTTACTTCCACGATTACGGCGGGGCGGCGTGTCATCACGGGTTCTGCGCGGCGATGACGCGGGCCGACGCGGACGAGGCGCTGGGCCGACTGGACGATGCTGTCAGCGAAATGGCGGGCGAATCGCCATGAACCAAGATTTGAGTAGTCTTCGTGTCGGCGACCGAATCCGCATCCTCGCCATCCCGGGCCAGGACGTTGCCGGGTACTACTTGCACGAGGACACAAGGGCACTTTACGAGATACTCGTCGCCGAGCGCACCGTCTTGCAGATCTACGAAATCGATGAACAGGGTTCTCCCTGGGTGCGCTGTCCCGGGCGGACCAGCCCTTGCGACGAGTACTTGGCGATAAATGAGTACGACATTTGGGAGCGCGTCACTGGCGACGCCTAATCAACCGCTGCCCCTTCGGTGCCAACAACAATGCGTATCGCCGTTGGCCAACTCTGGCAGGAAACGAACACTTTCAACCCCTGGCCGACGACGCGCGCCGACTTCGAGGCGTTCGGCGTCGTGCGCGGCGCCGAGCTTGTCGAACGCATGGCCGATATCAACGAAGTCGGCGGCTTCATCCAGTCGCTGCGCGCCTGGCCCGAACGGCCGGAGATCGTCGGCCTGGTCCGCCTGCCCGCCTGGCCGGGCGGCCTGGCGACCGCCGATACCTTCGCCTGGCTGCGCGACGAGTCAATCGAAAGCCTCCGCCGCGCTCTCCCCGTTGACGCCGTTCTTCTCGCCTTGCACGGCTCCCTCGCCGCGGAGGGAACGCCCGACGTGGAAGGCGATATTCTCGACTCGGTTCGGGCGCTAATCGGGCCGCGCGTGCCGCTGGTTACGACCCTCGATCTGCACGCCAACATCACGGAGCGCATGGTCCGTGCGGCCGACGCGCTGGTGCTGTACCACACCGCCCCGCACATCGACGTTTTCGAGACGGGGCAACGCGGCGCGGCCGTGCTGAGGCGCGTCCTCGACGGCGCCCGGCCGACGACGGCGTTTCAGAAGCTGCCGCTCGTCGTGCCAGCCGACCGAGCCGACACGCAAAATCCGGAGAGCGTCAGTTACGGTATCCGCGAAAAGCTGCAATCGTGGGAGCGCGACCCGCCCGTCCTCGCCGCGGGCCTGGCGACAGTGCAGCCGTGGCTCGACATCCCGGAGCTGGGGTCGGCGGTCGTCGTCGTGACGGACGGCGACGCGGGCCTGGCGCGCGAGCGCTGCGCCGAAATGGCGGCGTTCGTCTGGGGGCGCCGGCGCGACTACCTGTCGCAGCTGGTTTCGGTGGAGGAAGGTGTGCGGGCGGCGTTCGAGGAGCCGGCCGGCCTCGTCGTCCTCGGCGACGGCGCCGACGCCACGACCTCCGGCTCCCCCGGCGACAACACGCATATTTTGCGAGAGATGCTGAAATACGACTGGCCGCGGCCGGCCCTCGTCACGCTGGTCGATGCCGAATTGGTGACGGAGGCGGCGCGGCGCGGCGTCGGGGCGGAGTTCGCGGCGTCGCTCGGCGGCAAACTCGATTACCGCTTCTCGACGCCGCTGCCGGCGGTGGTGCGCGTAGAAAGGCTGTTCGACGCCCGTTTCGTGATGACGGGCCACCTCGCCCGCAACATGCCGATTGACATGGGGCCGTCCGCGGTATTGCGGGTCGGCAATATCTACATCGTTGCCACGTCGCGTTCCGGGCCGCACTTCAGCCCA
>Ga0182024_10006337_pt1 | contig 26039 bp, 19 predicted proteins | sample P32metaG_FD_120480 | JGI IMG/M metagenome (GOLD analysis project Ga0182024, IMG submission 120480) | Permafrost microbial communities from Stordalen Mire, Sweden - P3-2 metaG (Illumina Assembly) | ecosystem: Environmental > Terrestrial > Soil > Wetlands > Permafrost | place: Sweden: Stordalen... | reverse complement strand
GAGTCTGTTCCATAAGTCCTATAGGACTTATTGGACCTATAGGTCTTATGGAACAGAATGTAAGTGTACCCCGGCGCTTCGGTTGACGCCAGCGCCTTTTTGAGGGCGGCGAAACACGGGACCGGACGCCGCCTTACCGCAGCCAACCTTGCCACACGACCCAGCCGAAACCGCCCAGCGCCGCCGCGAAAAACGCCGCCGCGACGGCCCGAAAGGCAATCCGGCCCCACACGCGCGCCGGGTCGAGCCAGCCGCCGCGGATGTAGGCCCACGCTTCCCAAGGGTTGTTGACGTAACACCAGTCCTCGACGGTGCGCCCCGGCGCGCCCTTCATCAACCCGACCAGCAGCGCGGGGAACAGCAGCGCCGCCATCCATCCGACATACGTGAGGGTGTAAAACGGCCCGAAAAGGCGGTTTTGCAGGACGTGGACCCGCTCGTGACGGATCAGGTCGCCGGAGTGGGCCGGCAGGTGGCTCATGACGGCGCCCATCGTCACGGCGTAGCCGGCCTTGATGCGGAAGCCGTTGAAATAGCGGTGGGCGCCGGAACGCGGCGCGTCCTCACGAACCGCCCGCGCGAAGTTGAACAGGTGGATGAGGCAGCCGTTCGTTCCGCCCGCCAGGCCCCAGGTAACGTCCAGCGCGAACGTCAGTGCGCCCGCCCCGCGCCAGCGGTGAATCCGGCCAAAGCCGTCCGCCATGCCAATAAACGAGCCGACGGCGGTCGCCGTCCACCGCAGCACCGTCGGCGTGAAAAGGGGCGCGACGCCCACCAGCGTCAGAAACGTGTCGATCGCGCCCGGCCAGAGGAAGAATCCCCAGCCCACGGCCAGGGCGGCGGCGGGCGAGTCGCGCCCGAGGGATAGGAGCAGGCTCACGAACGTCCGGGCGAGAAAGCCGCCCAGCGCCGCCAACGCCGCCGCCTCGCCGGCCCGGCCGAGAAGGTCGGCCCGGCGCCGCCGCCGCGCCGTCCCCGTCCACAGGCCGGCGACGAAGGCCGTGCCGGCCGCAAGGACGAAAAACGGCAACGCCGAAGGGTCGAATATGCGATCCCGCATGGAAACGACCTGGTTCCCACGCTCCGCGTGGGAACGACATTTGGACGCTCCGCGTCCCGAAACCTTCGGTGCAGCCGGCCCTCCGACCGGACGGGACGCGGAGCGTCCCGACTTCGTTCCCACGCGGAGCGTGGGAACCAGGGGGATTCACAATTTGACTTTCGGGAGCGTGAAGAACGACCGCTTCGGCGGCGCCGCCGCGATGACGACGCGGGGGTAGGACGCCTCTTCGTCGGCCGACGGTGGCCGCACGTCCGGCTCCCACTCCAGCACCTCGGAGTATTCCGCCGTCTGAATGCCGGTTTGGCCCCGGGCATCGCGGCCGCCGGTTCGGACGAACAGCGGCCACGGCTTGCGGTCGGCCCCCAGCACCCACACCGGCCGCCACGACTCGGCGTCCTTCCGCTGCTGCCAGCGCGCCAGCTTGGCCCGCGCCGCGTCGCTTTGCAAGGACGGGTCCGGCTGGAACGTCAGGGCGGCGACGGGCATCTTCCACACGGCCTCGTGGACGCGCAGCAGGACATCCACGTTGGCCGTCATGCCCGGACGCAGCCGCCAGTCGCGCGTGTCGGCGTCGCGCTCGTTGCGCACCCCGACCACCACGGTATAAAAGACGGCCCCGTGTTCGGCGCTCGGCGTCAGGCGGACGTCCTCGACGCGGCCGGCGAAGGCGGGCCGGTCGTCGCCGCCCGGACCCTTGACCTCGGCGGTCTGGCCGCGCGTCACGCGGCCCACGTCGCCCTCGGCCACCTGCACGTCGATCCGCATTTGCTCCAGGCCGCCGGCCAGCGTGAAGAGGCGGGCGGAAGCCGGCGGCCCCACGATCTGGTTGACGGAAATCGCCCGATCAAGGATGGTAAAAGTGTGTTTCGTCTTCGACGCCGCCGCGCCCGGCGCCAACGCCCCCAGGCCGCCGCCGGCGGGAACGCCGGACGACGTTCCGCTTTCCGCGGCGAGGACCGGGGCGCGGATTTCCGTCCGGGCGATGTCGTCCGCGGCGTGCCGCCGCGCCTCTTCCGCCAGTTGCACCTTGATCCGCGCCGCCTCGACGCCGGCTTCGGCGCTCTTGAGTTGATGCCGCACGACGTCCAAGTCGATCGGCCGGCGAATCTCGGAGGATTGCTCCTGGACGCGCTGCACCGCGGTGGAGGCGGCGTCGCGCGCCGACTCCGCCTGGCGCAAACCGGCCTGCGCCTCCTGAACGCCGAGTTCGGCCTGCTTCAGCCGTTCGCGGAAGCCGGTATCGTCCAACCGCGCCAGCAGGTCGCCCTCCGCCACCTCCTGGTTGAAGTCGGCCCGGACATCGACGACCCGGCCCGCCAACTCCGAGCCGACGACGTACACGTCGCGCGGCTGCACCACGCCCGTGGCACTGATGGCGTCGGCCGCCCGGCCGTATTCCACCGGGACGAGGGTGTAGCCGTCGCCTTCGTCCGCCGCGGAATGTTCGGCGAACCACCAGCAACCCGCCAGGGCGGCCACAAAGCCGAGCAACAGGACAATGAAGAGTTTCTTTGTCATGTCGCACTGCGGAGGCGAAGTGATGAACGGAAGAAGTAAACGGCTTCCTGCCTGCCGCTACCCCCATATTTTCCCAACTTGTCCCGCTTATGACAAGTGGCGGCCAGGACAATGGCGCCGCGTTCGCGCCTCCCGGCCGGCGCGGCCGCGAGAATCATTCGGACCCACTCAGCCGGACGCGGTCAGCCGCCCGCTCGCCTTCATGGGAGCGCCCCAATACATAATCCGGATGATAAGGTCCGTTTAGCCGCGACCCGAAGGGAAGCGCTTCCCCCGCGCTCCCCTTCGGGTCGCGGCTAAACGGACGCCGCGAACGGACAGCCTCGACCGGATCGTGGACAAGACGAAGCGGAGGAAGTCCCCATGACAAAGACGGCCGAACATGCGGAGAAAATGGAGTTCAAAACGGAGCTAAAACAGCTCCTACACCTCATCACCCATTCGCTCTACTCGAACAAGGAGATTTTCCTGCGCGAGCTGATCAGCAACGCCAGCGACGCCATCAACAAGATCAAGTTCGATTCGCTCCAGCACGAAGACCAGCTGGAGGGCGACAAGGACTGGAAGATCAAGATCCAGGTGGACCGCGACGCCGGCACGCTGACCGTCTCGGACAACGGCGTCGGCCTGTCGCGCGACGACGCCGTGGCCAACCTCGGCACCATCGCCAAGTCGGGCACGCGCGCCTTCCTCGAAAGCCTCCAGGGGCGGGACGTGAAGGCCAAGCCCGAACTGATCGGCCAGTTCGGCGTCGGCTTCTACTCGGCGTTCATGGTCGCCGACAAGGTGACGGTCGTGTCGCGCCCGGCCGGCGACCCCGACCAAGGCGTCCGCTGGGAGTCGGACGGCCAGGGCGATTTCACGGTCGAAACCGCCCACAAGGACCGGCGCGGCACGGAGGTGATCTTGCACCTCAAGCCGGAGGAAAAGGAGTTTTTGGACCCCTATACGGTGCGGCAGGTCGTCAAGAAGTTCTCCAATTTCATCGAGCACCCCGTCGTCATGGACGTGGAAAAGGAGGACAAGGGCGGGAAGAAGACCATCGTCGAGGAGACGCTGAACTCGCGCAAGGCGCTGTGGCTGCGCTCGAAGTCGGAGGCGACGCCGGAGGAGTACGCCGAGTTCTACAAGCAAATCGCCAACGACACGGAGGGGCCGGCCCGCGTCATCCACTACACCGCCGAGGGCGCCCACGAGTTCCGCGTGCTGGCGTTCATCCCGTCGCACCGGCCGATGGAACTGATGTGGGGCGACTACAAGGCCGGCCTGCGGCTGTACGTCCAGCGCGTGCTCATCATGGAGCACTGCGAGGAGCTGTTGCCGCCGTACTTGCGCTTCGTGCGCGGCGTGGTCGATTCGTCCGACCTGCCGCTGAACATCTCGCGCGAAATGCTCCAACACAACCCGCTTTTGGAGCAGATTCGCAACAACGTCGTGCGCACCGTCCTCAAGGAACTGGAGGACATGAAGACGCACGACTACGAGAAGTACGTCGGCTTCTATAAGGAACTGGGGGCGATCCTCAAGGAGGGCGTCGGCCGCGACTGGAACAACCGCGACCGGATCGCCGACCTGCTGCTGCTCGAGTCGCTGAAGACGCCGGCCGGCCAACTCACCACGCTGGAGAAATACGTCGAATCGATGCCGGCGGAACAAAAGGACATTTACTATCTGATCGGGGACGGCCGCGAGCAGGTCGAGCACTCGCCGCACCTGGAGGCGTTCCGCGCGAAGGGCTGGGACGTGCTGCTGCTGACCGACCCCATCGACGAGTTCGTCATCCCGGGCCTGCCGGAATACAAGGGCAAGAAGCTCCGGGCGGCCGACCGCGGCGAAATCGAGGGCGATAAAAAGGAGAAAAAAAAGGCGGAGACCGACGAGAAGTTCAAGAAGCTCTTCGAGCATCTCCAATCGAAGCTGCCGGAAGTGAGCGACGTGCGGCTGTCGTCGCGGCTCACGGAGAGCGCGGCCTGCCTGGTGGCCGGCGAGGGCGAGATGTCGGCCCACCTGGAACGGCTGATGCAGCGGATGGGCCGCGCCGACGAGGCGCCCGCGTCGCGCCGCATCCTGGAGCTGAACGGCGAACACCCCGCCGTCCTGGCGTTGCGCGATTTGTACGAGAAGAACGCCGACGATCCGCGCGTCGAAATCTACGGCCGGCTCCTCTACGAAGAGGCCGTGATCGCGGAAGGCTCGAAGGTCAAAGACCCCGCGGCGTTCGCCCGGCGGATCAACGAACTGCTGGTCAAGGACGCCCGGTCCTGAAAAGCGCTTCTGCACGGGGTTGCGGCGTCGATTGCCGCGTTCCCGTGCAGACTCGCCGCCGGACGCGGAACGTAGGGATAGGCGCAATGTTCGGAATGTAAAGGATTTAGGGGATATTCGGAGGAAAAGAACGAACGGCGCCGGAAATGCGATTTGAGGTCCGTCGCATCTACACCGATGGCTCTTTTTCCCGGACGCCGGCGTGCGGCGATCGGCGCGCACCCACGTCTTGACGGGCGCGTCGCCGGGGCGGGGAGCCAACAACCAGAGGGCCGCTCATGAAGATCCGCACCCTGGCCGCATTCCTGGCGATGGTCGCCGGGACGGTGGTCTCCACGCTGTACATCACGGGCCTGAACCGCCCGGCCAAGGCGGACGCCCCCGCCAAAGGCCCGGTCTACGCCCAGCTTTCCAGCATGACGACGCAGACGCCCAAAGAGGGGCCGCTGACGGTCATGATGGAGAACAACGACGCGCTGAACGGCTTGGGCCACGACCCCAAGGAGAAGAACAGCGACATCACGATCAAGGAGGACGGCGTCTACTTCGTGGTGGCGGCCATCCAGGTCGGCAAGAAGGAGGGCGACACCGAGGACTTCGTGGACGTCTGGATCAAGCAGAACGGTAAGGACGTGGACAACTCGGGCTGCCGTCAGGCCGTCCCCGACCCGAAGTTCACGACGGTGCTGGTCAGCCAGGGCATCGCCGAGTGCAAAGCGGGCGACGTGCTCAACGTGAACATCTCGGCCAGCGCGCCCGGCAAGGGTTTGGGCATCGTGGCGTCGTCGCCGAAGGGCGAGGCCACCATCCCGAGCATCATTTTGTCGGTGTACAAGATCAACTAAGGAGGATAAGAACGCTCCGAAAACCCATACCAACCCGAAGCGCGAGCGAGGGCTTTGACAGAATCCCTCGCTTGCGCTTCGGGTTGGTATGGGTTTGATCTGGTCCGCGTTATTCCTCCACCTTTAACGAAGTACAAATCGCCCGCAGCACCGGCTCCGTCGTCGGCAGTTCCAGGTCGTTGGCCTGCCAGTAAAGCAACAGCGTCCCGGCCCCGCCGTAGAGGCCGCGCGTCCAGCCAGTGTTGGACAAATCGAAGCTGAAAAATTGGATGTCGTGGCCGACCGCCATTTCGCCGGCCAGCATGTCCACGGCCGCGTCGGCCTCCAGCGTCGGATACTCCGACCGCAGCGCCGACAGGGCCGTGTCCGCCATCCGTTGCGGCTCGGGCATTGACCGATCCAGCGTCACGACCAGGAACGCCGTCGCGGGACTCTGCAACGAAGCCGTCCAGCCGCCGTCCACGTCCTCGCGGGCCAGCGTCCAGTTGTCCGGGTAACGGAAGGAAACGCCGTCCTCGTTGAATTCCTTGACCATGACCCGGCCCTTGCCTTTCCGCGATGCATTTCCCGGTGTGAAGGGGTGCGCGACCCCGGCTCACGGGCGCCGCTTTGGCACCGACACGTCCAGCGACAAGACGCCCAACGCCTCCTCGGTGTCGGTGGCGGCGTAGGCCCGGACGTTCAGCCTCGACCACGGCAACGTCGTTGGCAGATCCAGTTTCACGTCGAACCGTCCGTCCCGCACCGTCGCTTCCGCCGCGGCCACCACGAAGCGGTTGGCCCGCTCGTGGTTTTGCATCATCACGCGGTCGCGCTCCGGGCCGGGTCCCTTCGGCAGCGGCGACAGGTCCGCCGGCTGACTGCTCACCGGCCGTTCCGCCACGACCATGACCCGGCCGCCGTTGAGCCGCGGCGGCGCCGTACCGTGAATGGCGACCGTCGCCCCCCGCGCCGCCGCGTCGTCGGCCTTTAACGTCAGGTCGGCCGGCGTCGCCGCCAGCTTCAGGGCCGGGTCGCCCAAAAGTGTGAACATCTCCAGATGTTCCAGCCGCTGCGTCGCCTGCGGAATGGCGCCGTCACCGTCCACCGCGTCCAAAAGGCCGAATGTCAGATCGTCGATCTTTCCTTCGGCCACGCCCCTCTTGATCGCCAGCCACGTCGCGCCCAGCCGCTCCGGACTTCTGCCCGCGAACGTGCTTTCGACCAGGCCGTCCGTCGCCAGCTGCACCATTGCCGCGAAACAGATGCCGTGCGACCCGATGACCGCCACGGGGCCGTCCGGGTTCCGCATCGCCGTCACGCCGTAACCCTCGCCGCTCTCGCCCTTGAGCTGGCAGCCGTAACAGCCGAACGTGGCGAACACGCCGGCGCCGCGCCCGATCTTGAGCTTCGACCAGTCGTCGCGGTCGAGGTAGTGGGCGCCGCCGCCCCACATGCCTTCCATGTTGGAATGGCCGAGGTAGAGCGTCCACGCCTGACCGCCCTGGACGTATTTCAGCGCCTGGGTCTGTAGCCGATCATCCGGCACGCAGAACCGCGACTGCGGGCTGCTGTAGATGGCCTTGCCGGTCCACGACGGGTCCAGCCGATCGAAGCGCGCGAACGCCATCGTCTCCACTAGCCGGTCCACCAGCGGGTTGTAGGCGGGGACGCCGGCCAGCACCGTCAGCCGATGCCGCCACTCACCCGGCCGGTCGTCGCGCTCGTAGGCCAGCGTCTTTTGCACCATTTGCACGGCTTCTTGTTCCGTGCGCGCGGGGAAGCGGCCGACCGGCACGGACGGCTCGCGGCCGTCGTCGAGACAGCCGTAACCGTTGTCGCTGGGCTGCCCCTTCATGCGGCCGACGCCGCCGTCCAGCGGCGGCACGACCGTCCGCCCCGCCTCCTCCGGCGTGCGGGCATCGACCGCCCCGACCAGCAGGACATAACTCCGCCCCCGGTAGTTGCGGCAAAGCTTGTTCACATAAGCGCGCAACTTGCGGCCGTCTCCGGCGGCGATTTCCTCGGCGGTCAGCACGTCGGTCGTCCGCACGGGCGTCGCCCGGAAACCCTGGGCCTTGCGGTGTTCGGTCAGCGGCCGCACGGCGTCGCGGAAGGCCGGCGCGACCACGACCACCCATTGCGGCGCCGGCGCGTCGTCGGCCGGCGCCGCGGCGGCGAGCAGTAAGAGCGATAAGGCAGACCCGATATACGACATCACGACCTCCGTGTAGGTGGTGCGGCTACCTGCTCCGAGGCCGCCGCCGGCCCGTCGATGCGGGTTTCCTGGCCTTCGAGGTGGGTTGCGGCGGCCGCCCCCGCGTACAGGCGCACGTCCACGCGCTGGGCCTTGGACAGATCGACGCCCTCATGAGTCAGGTCGAACTCCAGGCGCGGCTCCTCGCTCAGGTAGACCGGCAGCCGCACCGTGAACGTGCTGCCGCGGCCCAGCTCGCTTTGCAGGGTCACCTCGCCGCCCAGCAGCTTCGTCAGCTCGCGCACGATCGACAGGCCGAGGCCGGTGCCGGCGTGCTCCCGCGTCAGGGCGCTGCCCGCCTGGCGGAACTTCTCGAAGACCAGTTCCTGCTCCTCCGCCGCGATGCCGACGCCGGTGTCCGTGACCGTCAGGACGACGTGCGTCTTGTCGGCCTCGACCTTGAGCAGCACGCGGCCGCCCTCCGGCGTGAATTTCACCGCGTTGGACAGCAGGTTCGACAGGACCTGTTGCAACTTCACCACGTCCTGGCGCAACAGCGGCACGTCCGGCGCGAAGGCGCCGCGCAGCTCGATGTTCTTCTTCTCGGCCATCGGCCGGAACATGGTCAATAAACCCTCGCACACGTCGTAGACGCTGAACTCCGCGACGCGCACCTGCATCTTGCCGGCTTCGATCTTTGCCAGGTCGAGAATGTCGTTGATGAGGGCCAGCAGCTGTTCGCCGCTGGAGCGGATGTTGCCGACCCAGCGCGTCTGCTTGTCGCTCAGGCCGTCGGTGGCGGCCAGCACTTCGCCGAAGCCGAGGATCGAGTTCAGAGGCGTGCGCAGCTCGTGGCTCATCGTGGCCAGGAAATCGCTCTTGAGGCGGTTGGATTCGTACAGCGCCAGGTTGGCCTGGGCCAGTTCGTCGACGTTGCGGTCGAGGTCGGCGTTGACCTTGCGCAGGCGGTCCTGCATGTTCACGAGGTTGCGCAACATGCGGTTGAAGGCGTGGCTGAGGTCCTCGAACTCGTCGCCGGTCTGGATCTCGCTGCGGACGTTCAGCTCGCCGGCGGCGATGGCGTCGCTGACCTCCTTGAGGTGCTTGACCGGCTTGACAATCACGTATCTCACAATGAGGTAACTGCCGGCCATGATGAGCAGGGCCGTCACGAGCGCGGTGGAGATGAGCACCGCCCGGTTGACGTGGATGCCGTCCATGATGGCGTCGATGGCCTTCTGCGGCACCTCGATTTTGACCAGGGCGATGAGGTCCTTGGCCTTCATCTCGGGCAGGTCCGGGTTGGTCCGATGTTGCAATTCGCGGTGGCAGTCGAGGCAAGAGTCGCTGGCCCGGACGGCGCCGTAATACAAATGAGGGCCGTCCGTCAGAAGCTGTTCCTTGTCCTCCAGTTTGTCGTCGTCGGCCAGGAAGTCTTTGAGGCGCTGTAAACTGTAGTTGTCGGAGGGCATTTGCTCCGGCTTGGTGTCGCGGGTGATCTTGGAAGAGTGGTAATCTTGGAGGTCGCCGGGCATCCCGCGCCCCCAGTTGTCGTTGAACTCTTTGAGGGACTGTTCGGTGATCTTGGCGTCCACGTCCGCGGGTTTGCCCGCGGCGGCCAGCGGACGGCAGCCGGTGGCGAGCTGCTTATCGACGATCTGGATGACCAGCAGGCGGCAGGTGGTGGTGAGCTGCTCGTAGGCGAGACTTTCCGTCTGGCGGGCGTAGAGCCAGAAGCTGCTGGTGATGAGCAGCAGGATGAACGCGCCGAACAGGAAGCGGCACTTCCGCTCCAGACTCGTCTCGCCCAGCAGACGTTTGAAGGCGCGGTAGGACATTCCTATTCACCACAAAGACACAAAGGGCACAAAGGAAGAGCGAGGAGGCGAAGGGTCAAGGCGGCTCAAGATTTCTTCAATCCGTGGCTTTTCTTTGTGCCCTTTTTGTCTTTGTGGTGAACCTCTTTCTTCTGGCACACGGGGCAAAAGTGCGTGGACCGACCGGCCAGCCGCACGCGCTCGATCAGGGCGCCGCAGCGCGGGCACGGCTCGCCGGTGCGGCCGTAGGCCCGGAACTCCGTTTGCATCTCGCCCTTCTGGCCGGCGCCGCCGACGTAATCGCGGATGCTCGAACCACGGCGTTCAATCGCCCGGTTCAGGACGGTTTCCACGGCCCGCCGCAGTCGGTCGGCTTCCCGCGCGCCCATTCCGGACGCGATTCGGGCGGGGTGTAGCCGGGCCGCGTACAGCGCCTCGTCGGCGTAGATATTGCCGACGCCGGCCACGACGCGCTGGTCGAGCAGTACGGCCTTGAGGCAACGCGCGGTCGCGGCTAGGCGTTGGCGCCAGTAGGCCGCGTCGAGTCCGAACGGTTCGGGGCCGAGGCCGGCCGCCCGGAAAAACGCCTCCACGTCCTCGTCGGCCTGGAACAGCGTGGCGCTGCCGAAGCGGCGCACGTCGCGGAAGCGCAACTGGCCGGCGCCCTCGTCGAGATCGAAGACGAGATGCGTGTGCGGCTTGGTCGGCGCCTCGGCCGGCGCCACGGTCAGTTGGCCGGTCATGCCGAGGTGGACCACCAGCCGGTCGCCGCGTTCCATCTCCGCCACGATCCATTTGCCGCGCCGCCGGATGGCTTCGACCCGCCGGCCGGTCAGGCGGCGCTCCCAGCCGCGCGTCCACGGTTTCCGCAGCGCCAGCGGCCCGGCCCATACGCCGGTGAAGCGACGGCCGACTAGCAGCGGCCGCAGATCGCGGACGACCGTTTCCACCTCCGGCAACTCGGGCACGGCATGACCTCCAGCGCGATTATAAGCGAGGCGGCGGCGGCGCACCACATCGGTTCGCGGCCGGCCTGTGGGGCGCAGTAGCGCGGGTTCGCGCGGCTTGCGGAATCCCGACGTGCTCGTTACTTTCCACCCGGTTTATCCGTTTCGATTTTCCGCGCGTCGTCGTCTGCCTGCCTCTTTTTGGCCTCCTTAATAGCTTCTTGGGCCGCCCGGCTGACCAGGCTGGGGCAGTCGCTCGAAGTGAGGGCGTCGAGCAGCCTTTGGTTTTGAGGCGTCGGATACCAGCCGAAGTGGGAGATGGCCCTTCGCCATAGAGGAGGGAGTTCCGGCTTCTCGACCTTTTCCAGCACCCTTTGTAACCGGTTGGCCGCTTCAGGCGGCAGCTTGTCCAGGGGCGCGGCCCACAAGTACCAGGCGAACGTCGGGCCGGATCGGATCAACTCCGCGGTGGCCTGTTCGCGGACGTCGAAACTGTCGTCATCCAAGTCGGTCAACAGCTTCTGGAACCGTTCGGGCGGCCGGACGACTTGCTTGAGATCGTCGAAAAGCGCATCGACCCATCCGGCCGGGCACTTGTCGGGGTAGTAAGAGTACAGCAGAGTACGGACCCAAACGCCCTTGACGGCCCGAAGGCGGTCGAACTGCTCCTTCGTCAGCCGGGTGTCCGGGTGCCGTTTAGAGTCTTTCCAGGCTTCCTCGTCCGCCTCGATTATCTCGCGGAAGTATTTCTGCGAGAGCGCCTTTTCCGGGTCGGGTTCCGGGAGCAGCGGTTTCTGCAATTCCTCCCGGCGGCGTTTGCTCTCTTCGTGGGCCTGTTCCTCCTGGACCCAGTAGTCGATTACCTCGTCGGCGGCGGCCGGCGAGGGAGACGACAGGTAATCCGCCAGGGCTGAAAATCCCTCTTCGGGGGTGGGGGAACTCTCATAGACGACGCCGACGAGTTGGCGTCTGAAATCGGCGGCCGGGAGTTGGTCGATGGCCCTGAACAATAATGGCACGAACTCCTTGTGACGGCAGCCCTTGATCGTATCAACGAATGCCGCCGAGGGGTCGTCGGAACACCACGCATAGTCTTCCCTGGGCCCCAAGCGCTTGGCGACCGTAGCCAAGTCGGCCTCAAGGTTCCGCAGCGTCGCGGCGACGTTCCTTTCTGTCGCGGGCAGGATCTCTACGCTTTGCGCGTCCTTGAGATCAAACAGAAGGTCGAGCTGCCGACGGTCCCAATCCTTTTCCGCCGGCTTATCCACGATCCGGTAGACGCGCCAGCCGAAGCGGACGGCGGCCTTGCCAGAGGGGATCGACAGGAAGGACGGGTGAAGGTAGAAGGTTTTCGAGACCGTATTCCCTGGGTAAAGATCCTGCTCGTATGGCCCAATATTTCCACAGATCAAAAACTTCTCACAAAGCGGTTCCTTCCGAGCCGTCCAGCCGGCGTCCGCAGCACAATAGGCGCCCTTCTCGAACATCGAGGTCGCGTATTTGAGGCGGGCTTTGCTGACGTTCTTAAGCGTCACCGTGCAGACGACTGGGCCTTCTTCGAGGGCGTGTTGGACCGAAAGGGTTACCGCCAGTTCGTCAGGACTTTTGGGCCACCGCGCCTCCTCTTCGGCTCGGGCTGGTTGCGCCGCGATGAGCAGGGATAGAGTGAACACGGCCCCGATCCGACGGGTGATAGGCATGGCCTTTCTCCATAGGTCGCAACCGGCCCTTCCAACAGAAGGCGGCAGGGCGACCGGCGGCATTATAGCACCCGTCCATCCGGCCCGCGCCTTGACCCGCCCACGCGGCCGCCCTAGTTTGAGAGTGCGCCCGCATCCTCCCCCCGCGCATCGAGAACGCCATGTCGGTTTCCTTCGCCGCCCAGCCGGACGCCCAGGGCCGGTTCGGCCCCTACGGCGGCCGTTACGTCCCCGAAACGCTGATGGACGCCCTCCGCCAGCTCACCGCCGAATACGAATCGGCCCGCGACAGCCCCGACTTCCGACGCGATTTCGATCACCACCTACGAACCTACGTCGGCCGGCCGTCGCTGCTCTACTTCGCCGAACGACTGACGCGCGAGGCCGGCGGGGCGCGGATCTTCCTCAAGCGCGAAGACCTCAACCACACCGGCGCCCACAAGATCAACAACTGCATCGGCCAGGCGCTGCTCACCAAGCGCATGGGCAAGCCGCGCGTCATCGCCGAGACGGGGGCCGGACAGCACGGCGTCGCCACGGCCACGGCCGCCGCCTTGTTCGGTCTGGAATGTCAGGTTTACATGGGTGAGGAGGACGTGCGCCGCCAGAAGCTCAACGTCTTCAAGATGAAGGCGCTCGGCTCCGAGGTGGTGAGCGTCCGCACCGGCAGCCGCACCCTGCGCGACGCCATCAACGAGGCCATGCGCGACTGGATGGCCACCGTGGCGACCACGCATTACATCATCGGCAGCGTCGTCGGGCCGCACCCGTTCCCGATGATGGTGCGCGAGTTCCAGTCGGTGATCGGCCGCGAGGCGCGCGCGCAGTGCCTGGAACAGATCGGCAAACTCCCCGATGCGGTGGTGGCCTGCGTCGGCGGCGGCAGCAACGCGGCCGGCATGTTCGCGCCGTTCCTTGAGGACGCTACGGTCGAGTTGATCGGTGTGGAAGCGGGCGGCCGGGGGCGCGGCGAGGGCGAACACGCGGCCACGCTCAGCAACGGCCGGCCCGGCATCCTGCACGGCGCCTACAGCTACGTCCTCCAGGACGCCGACGGCCAAACGGCCGACGTGCATTCGGTGTCGGCCGGTCTAGATTACCCCGGCGTGGGGCCCGAACACAGCTACTGGAAGGACAGCCGCCGTGTGCGCTACACCAGCGTCGATGACGCCGAGGCGCTGGAGGCGTTCGGCCGCTGCTCGCGGCTGGAGGGGATTTTGCCGGCCCTGGAAACCGCCCACGCCGTGGTCGAGGCCATGCGCGAGGCGGCCAAGCGGCCCAAAGACGACGTGGTGGTGGTCTGCTTTTCCGGCCGCGGCGACAAGGACTGTTTCGAGGTGGCCCGGCTGCAAGGCGAGGAGATCGAATAGTTCTCCGCCTTCAGTAAGGAGCGCGAGGCGTCTGATGTGCTGTACCTCCAGGCGCTCGCCGCCCCGTTTACCGTGGCCCGACACGGCGGTTGCTCTACACTTCAGCCTTCCAAGGTCACCCTCTAACCAGGAGGTCCCATGTCCGAACTCCAGCGCCGCGACTTTCTGAAGGGGGCCGCGGCCCTCACGGCCGCCACGGCCGTAACACTGCTCGGGACCAGGCAAGTCTCAGCCGGCGACCCGAGCTTCATGAACAACGTCCCCGATCCGCTCCTGTCGGGCAAGGAACTGCCGACGTTCAAGTTCGCCCTGGAGAAGTCGAAAGCGAAGGTGATCGGCAAGAGCACGGCAAGGGAAGCCACCGTCGAGGAGTTCCCGATCTCCAAGGGGATCGCCGGAGTTTCCATGAGGCTCGAACCGGGGGCCATGCGGGAGCTGCACTGGCACGCCACCGCGGCCGAGTGGGCGTATGTGGACAAGGGACGGGTCCGGACGACGGTCGTCGACCCGCAGGGGCACTCGGAGACGAACGACTTCGAGCCGGGAGATGTCTGGTACTTCCCCCGCGGGCACGCTCACATGCTGGAGTGCCTCGGCGACAAGCCCTGCCACTTCATCCTGATCTTCGACAACGGCTACTTCTCCGAGTTCGGCACGTTCAGCATCACCGACTGGATCGGCCACACCCCGAAGGCGCTCCTGGCGAAGAACTTCGACCTCCCCGAGTCGGCCTTCGACGGGTTCCCGACGAAAGAGGTGTACTTCGCCCAAGGGGCCCTGCCGCCGGAGAGGCCGGCGACCCCGCTCCAGGGAGTGAGGCTGCCGCCCGAGACGCATAGGTATCAATTCCTCACCGAAAATCCCCACCGCGTCTTCAAGGGAGGCCGGGAGTGGCGGGTCGATTCCACGCGGTTCCCGATCTCGAAGACCGTCACGGGCGAGATCCTCGATCTCGACCCGGGGGCGCTGCGGGAGTTGCACTGGCACCCGACGGCCGACGAGTGGCAGTACCTCCTTGAGGGGGATGTTAGTGTGACGCTGTTCGGCGCGGGCGGCCGGTTCCGAACCGAGACGCTGGAGAAAGGCGACGTTGGCTACATCCCGCAGGGGTATGGGCACTCGATCGAAAACGTCGGCGACAAGACGTGCCGGATCCTCATCGGGCTGAACACCGGCGTCTACGAGGCGATCGACCTGTCGCAGTGGATCGCCGGGAACCCGCCCGACGTGCTGGCCACCAACTTCGACAAGCCGGCGGCCCTGTTCGAGAAGTTCCCGCGCAAGGACGTGTTCATCGCGGGCAAGGACGGGACCGGGAAATAGGGCCGGCTGTTTCGCCGCGACCCGCCGGGCGCCCGCCGAGATAGTGGACCCCGGCCGCTATCGACGGCCGGGGACTCACGGCCGCGGCAGAAACAGCAGGCCGGGGTTGAACGGAGCAGGCTCCGTGATGCGGGGGCGGTTTGGCGGCCGGGTCCGCCCTTTGCGGATCGCCTCCAGCGCTTCCTCGTCGTCCTCGGTCGTGGTCACCTTGGTCTCCACGAGGTTCTCGGGCTTCGGCTCGCCCTTGTAGGTGCGGACCACGGTTCGCTGCGGCGTGCGCATCTTGCCGGTCGCCAGGTCGAGGGCGCCCATCGTGAACAGGGCCAGGTCGTTCCTCCCGCCCGGCAGCACCCACACATAGGTGCCGCAATGGCAGCCGACGTAGCAGGCGTCCTTGGGAACGTCCTTCTTGCAGCCCACGCCGTACCAGCCGCGGGGCGGGAAATAGTCGGCGAGGTCGGCCTCCTCGCCGGCGAAGAACTCCTTCATCTGTTTGACGCAGAAGTCGTAATTCGGGGTCGCCTCGCCCATCACGAGCAGCCGGTAGGCGCAGCGGAGGCGACGGAGGTTGTCGGCGTCGGTGATGGGCGTCAGCGACCAGTTCTCGGTCACGGCCCGCTGGGCACTAAAGGGGAAGAGCAGCGAAAGGATCGGCAACGCCCCGCCGCCCTGCTGGGCGAACGTGAGGGTCGGCGAGTAGGTGGGGCTGACGCCCGCGCCCGTGGTATCCAGGAGCGAGACGGTCCCGGCGGTAGTCACCGCGAAAGAGGGGACCGTGTCGGGGTCGTCCTGGAACCGCGCCACATTGTCGAGGATTTGTTTATATTGCAGGTCCGTCAACGTGTTCGAGGTCCGCACGGTATCGTCCCGCAAGGCCAAGTGGGTGGCGCAGCCGGAGAGGGTCGAAAGAATGCCGATCAACAGCATGGCGCGGCGCATCATCACCCTCGGATAGCCGGCGGAAGGGCGTGGAGGAGGTCCGCTTTCCCAGGTATGTTTTTTGAACGGCGCGGATGACGGCGGCACGGCTAAGTGACGGGCAATGCCGATTGTATCGGCTTTTCCGGCTAGGATCTTAAGGTTTCCCGGTTCGCACGGCGCCCGACCGACCCTGGCCCCCTCTCCTTGGCTGGTCTGGGTCTGTCGGGAAGGCTGGCCAGTGCTTGCCGCTTCCAGCCACAGTAGCGACCGGTTCCCGATCCGGGCGGGGGGCTTTGGTATCTCTGCCGGAAGCGGCCACGGCAGTATATTTAAGATAACGCGATGAAAACCCGACGGAAGACACGGCTTCTTCTCGTGGCCTAGCTGAAAACTGAAAACAGGGTAACCATGAACCCCATCGACGCTCTCTTTCAGCGCCTTCGCCGCGAAGGTCGCAAGGCCTTCATCCCCTTCGTCACGGCCGGCGACCCCGATCCCGACGGCTCCGTCGAAGCGGCGCGGACGCTGGCCGTTAATGGCGCCTCCCTCATCGAGATCGGCTTTCCCTACAGCGACCCCATCGCCGACGGCCCCGTCATCCAGGCGTCGTACACCCGCGCCCTCGCCCGCGGCCTGAAACTCGACGACGTATTCGGCTGCGTCCGCCGTATCGCCGCCTTGCCGGAGGTGAAAGAGCGGCAAATCCCGCTGGCCGCCATGACCTCGTTCAGCCTCGTCCACCGCCGCGGCGCCGAGACGTTCCTGCGCCAGGCGGCCGAGGCCGGGCTGAGCGGCGCCATCGTCCCGGACCTGCCGCTGGAAGAGTCCGAGGCGCTGGCCGACCTGGCCGCCGCCCGCGACTTCAAGCTCGTTCAGCTGGTCACGCCGACGACGCCGCGCGAGCGCGCCGCCGTGATCGCGCGCCGGTCCACCGGCTTCCTCTACTGCGTCAGCGTGGCCGGCATCACCGGCGAACGCGACCGTGTGCCGCCGGAACTGCTCGACCAACTGGCGTGGCTGCGGACGCAGACCGACTTGCCGCTGTGCGTCGGCTTCGGCGTGAGCCGGCCGGAGCATGTGCGGACGCTGCGCGACGCCGCCGACGGCGTCATCGTCGGCAGCGCCCTGGTGCGGAAACTGGAGGATGCCGGCAAGCGGCCGTTGGCGGAGGTGGTCGCGGAGATGGGCAACCTCGCCGGGGCGCTGGCCGAAGCGTTGAACGGAGGCGAGCGGGGGGCGTCAGCCCCCTGATTCCGCATCCAACCGCGGACGCCATCCCGAATCAGGGGGCTGACGCCCCCCGCTCGCCAGGTTTCCCGCCTTACTTACGGCTTGGGCGTCTCCGCCAGCGGGGCGGGCGGGAGGGTCGGCTGCGCCTCGCCCGGCGACGGCGAAGTTCCCGGCGCGATGAACTTGAGCTCCTCGGGCGGCAGGTCCTTGATCGGGGCGACCAGCCTGAGTTGCGCGGTCAGATCCTTGGCCACGTTGACGCGCTTCAGGAACAGGACGGCCAGGCAGGTGTCCACCTGCGTCCCGCATATCCCCGCGCTGGCCCAGCTGCCGTCGTCGTTCTGGCTGTCCACCAGCAGCTCGGCGCCCCAGGCGTACCAGTCGCGCCCGGCCACCGTCTTGAGGTCGCAGACCATGCACAGCCGTTCCAACGACCACAGACAATAAATGTCGTCCATGTTCATGCGGTTAAACTTGCCCGGCCGCAGCAGCCGGCCCATGCCGCCGACGAACCCGAACCCCTTCATACCGCCGAAAGGCTGAAGCACGGTCGATTGCTGCAGGAGCTGATCGAGGCCTTCTTTTTCCTTCTTTTTCTTCTCGGCCGGCGCGTCCTTGTACGCTTTGATCTGGTTAGTGATCGCTTGCAACTCCTTCTTCGCGTCGGCCGGCAGGTCCAGGGCCAGCGCCTTGTCCACCTCGGCCTGGAACGCCGTCAGCTCCCTCAACCAGAGCGCGTGCTGGTTCAACAGGCCGTGCATCATGAGCGGGCCGAACTGGGCCTGGAGCCGGTTGCTCACGCCCGCCAGGTTTTGCACCTCTTTGGGATCGGCTTTCACGTCCTTCTGCTTCTGCGAGACGCCGCGGGTGAACAGGTCGGCGAGGTAGATCAGCCCCTTCTCGAATTGCGGGTCGGTGCCGGCCGCCTTCGCGCCCTCGGCGTGGCCCACGCCGCGGCCGATGGCCAGCTCCATCATGCCCGAACAGGTCATGGCGTCGGTCGTGCCCAGCCCGAGGCCGGAGTAGGCCCATCCGCCGTCGCCGGCCTGGCTGCCGCGGGCGTAGGATTCGGCCAGCAGCAGTGAGCGGTCCACCGGGACGTGATGCTTGCGGGCGACCCACAGTCCGAGGACGGCGAACTGCGTCAGCGACAGGTCGCCGCCGCCGAAGGCGAGGAGCGGGTTGCCGGCCTGGACGGCTTCCACTTTCTTGCCGCGGACGAAGCGGCAAACGGGAGCTATTTGTTTCTTGGCGGGGATGACCGCGGACGGCTCATACTTGGTCAAGGTTGCCATCAGCTCCTTGATCTGGTCCGCCGACAACTCCATGCCGGGCATATTGAATCCGAGGCCGAGGGGGGCGGCGGGGCGGTTGAAACCGGGGACCGGAGCGGGGCCGGCGCCGGCGCCGCCCTGCGGACAGTTGTACGTCCATTTGCCGTGGTCGAGCTGTCCGGCAATGAGCCGGGCGGCGAGGTCGCGGATCAGGTCCTCGTCCTTGGGATCGCCGAGGCGGTCGAGGCACCAAACGGCGATGGCCATTTCGTAAGTGTTGCCGCACGTCGGGGCGCCGTCCCGCACGGCCGTAACGGCCGCCACGACGGCCGGGTCGTCGGTCGGAACGCCGGACTCCATCAGCGCCAGGCCGATCAGTCCCATGACTCCGACCTGATTGCCACCCATCAGGCCGAAACCGGCGCGGGCCGCTCCGAGACCCACAGGCCCGCCGCCTCCGCCGCCCATCGCCTCCTTTTTCAGGTAAACGACGGCCTTGTCGATCGCCTGGTTGATGGGGTCGGCCGCGGGCTTCACCTCGGGCGCCGGCATCGGGTCCGGCATCGGCTTGGGTTCGGGCGCCGGCTTGAGGTCCGGCGGCGCGGGGTCGGCTGCCGGCGAACCGGCCGGCGGAGGAGTTGGCGTAACCGGCGGCGGATCGTCTTTGGGCGGCGTCGGCTTTTTCGGGGCAGGCGTGGGGGCCGGAACGTCCTTATGCGCGGGCGGCGGCGCCGGGTCGGACGCGGGGTCCGACGCGACCGGCGAGGGGGGAAGGTTCACAGGCGCGACGGCCACCGGCGTCGGCTGCGCCGTCCGGGCCGCCAGGACCACGACGAGGACGACGGCGCCGATCATGGCCAGAAAGACGACGGCCAGCCCCGCCCCGACCAGGAGCGCCAACCTTAGCCGCGGATCGCCGGCCGCGGCCGGGCGCGACTTCGCTTCGGACGCGGAGGCAGCCTTACGCGGCGTCTCCGGCGCGTCCGCCAGGCCCGCGAAGGCGTTTGCTGGCGGACGCGAGGCGGCGTTCGCCGCGGCGACCGCCGCCTTTTTGGGGCGCACGCCGAAACTGATACCGCAAGCCTTGCAGGCCAACTTGGCGGCGTCGTCGGCCGCGGGCGTCAACGGGCCGCCGCATTTGGGGCAGTTCCTGGTGGTCGCAGCCAAGGGACGTCCTCCTGATCGGATGAGTCAGCGAAAGCCGCGGTTTCAATCCTGGGCGGCCTTGGGTAATCCTGTCGATTTGATCCAAAACACCGCCTGTTAAGTAGACCACGGCGCGCCAGGCCGGTCAAGGAAAAAGCAACTCGGCTTCAGGAGCGCTCAGGAGGGGGGCGCTCGCCCCCCTTTGTGCCGCGCCCTCCCGCCAACTCACCGCCCGCGCCGGTTCAGGTCGGCCAGCGTCTCCGCCGTCGCCCCGCTGCCGACGAAGAAATCGCGCCAGTCGCCGAACTGGTCCACCGTCCCCTCCAGGTCGTATTCGCCGCTGATCAGATCGCCGAGGTACGCCTGCATCATCCGGCCGCCGATCGCGTCGGCGTGGTGCGTCGCCACCTCCGACGAGAAGTTCAAGAGGTCGTAGACCTTGCACGCCGCCGGCAGCGTCCGCTGCCGCTTCACCGATAGGGCGTTGAGATTGGCCATCCCGTAAATCCGCTGAAGGTCGCCGGTCATGCGGTGGAAGGCGTCAAACAGCGGCGAGCCGGCCGCCTCCTCCGCCCCGTCGCCGCCCGCCGCCGGGAGCGGGGCCGACCCCGAGGCGCCGAGGTTGTGCAGCCGTGACAGCGCCTTGTACAGCCGGTTGACCTCGTTCACAGACGCCCAGCTTTTCGTTGCCGACTCGAAGCGCTGCCGCAGCGCCGCGTAACCGTCCTCGTTGTTGAAGCCGTCGAGCACGCGCGTCAGGGCGAACAGCACGCCGTCGTTGCCCTTGCCGACGCTCAGCTCGCTGCGGAACGTCGGGCTGTATCCGACGGCGCCGTTGCTGCACACCAGCCGCAACAGCGACAGGTAAACCGACGGCCGGCCGAATCCGTCGATGGGCGTGTCGAGGACGAACTTGTTCTGGAAGCCGTCGCCGGCCACCTGGAACGTGCCGCCGCAACGCGGGGCGTGCCGGCTGCTGACGACGCCGTCGGCGTACTTCACCTCGCCGCCGCCGTAGCGGCCGAGCAGGTCCATCAGGTCGTCGTGCGGCATCAGGGCGGCGGCCGGGTTGGTGACGGCCAGGAGCCGTGCGTCGCCGTCGTCGTCGCGCTCCAGGCACCAGCGGATGCGGTCGTTGGGGGCGACTTCGGCGATGCGGTTGAACACTTCTTCATGGCTGAAGTAACGGAAGATGTTGGCGGTGAAGCCGAAGCGCAGGTGGAGGCTGTTCCAGAAGCGCTTGCCCGGCCGCACCGGCTCCTCGTTGAGGAGGACTTCGTTGACGTGGCGCTTGCCCGTCTTGTCGACGTGGGTGCGCACCGCCAGGTCCTTGACGCGGACGACGCCGTACTCGAAACGCTTGCTCATGGGTCCACTCCTTTCAAACAGTAGTCAGTAGTCAGTAGTCAGTAGCATTTCGTCAGTGAGAGAAGGCCGGGTCCACGACAGCGAACCCGCCGACTACTGACTACTGGCTACTGACTACTCTTCGCTTCTTCGGTCCCAATGGTCGCGCCGGCGGCTATGGGCGGCCCGGCGGGTGAGGAACGGCGGCAGGCCCACCTCGATTCGCGCGAGGGCGCGGAGCGAGCGGCCGTTGACCTCGTTGATGAACGGGTTCGTTTGCAGCGAACGCCACTGGCCGCCGCCCCAGACGAACTGCACCGCAGGCGCGGCGGTGCGCGGGAACGGCCAGCGCGTCTTCGTACACTGGACGATCTGCTTGAATGGGTGGGCCGGGTGTTTGCGCAGGACGCGGCCGCACATCTGCACCGTGACGCCCTTGCACGACGGCCGGCAAAACACCGTTTTCAACTCCGGACAGTCGAACCCTTCGCTCAGCATCATGCAGTTGCTCAGCACGTCCAGCCGGCCGTCGCGGAACGCCGAAAGCTGGGCGTCCCGGTCGCTGTCGCCGCTGACCACCTCGGAACGGACGCCGGCCGCGCGCAACAGGGCGTCGGCGGCGCGGCACTGTTCCAGCGTGTGGAAGTAGAGCAGCGACTTGCCCCAGCGCTCGCGGTCGCGCAGGTAGAAGCCGACGACCGATTCGGGCGTGTGATTCGGGATCGTGTAATGGTGGTATTGGCTGAGGTAGCCGTCCTGGATGAGCGAGGCGATGCCGGCGTCCTTGAGAACGGCGTCGAAACAGAGTTTAACGCGGTCGGCGCGAAAGGGCGTGGCGGACAGGCCGAGGATGAAGCGCGGCCGGATGCGCTGATGGAAGTGCGTCATGCTCTGGGCGGCGTCGTGTTGGGCCTCGTCCACGACCAACAGGTCGAGGCCGGTCGGCGGGTCGCGGTCGAACATCGACAGGAACGCGGCCTCGACGCCGATGCGTCGCGTTTCGTTTTCGGCGCGGGCCTGGGCCAACAGGTAGCGCCGCATGGCCACCCAGCCGATACGCAGGCCGAGGGTTTCTTGCAAGACGCGGGCGATGAGCAGACCCATGACGGTCTTACCCGATCCGGTGGGGCTGTCGATGAGGATGGAACGCAGTCCCTTGTTCTGGAAGAGGTCCACTGCCTTGGAAACGATGCGCAGCTGGTAGGGCCGCGGCTGCACGTCCATCCGGCCGATCAGTCCGTCGATGTCCATCGGTGGCTCCTCACTCCGGCCTGCGGAAAGGTAGGAGGGTTGTACCACCGGGACGGAGGGGTGCGGTAGGTTGGTAGTTCGCCTTTGCCGGACTCGGGCGTGGCGGGTGAGGCGGCGTCCCAACCCGATAAAGCGTCATGCTCAGATAGGGAGATCCGTTGAAGCCATTCTGCCGAAAGCGTATGCTGGTGCGGTTCGGGCGAGATTTTCCGCCGAACCCGGAGGCTCCCATGCGACGATGGCGATGGTCGTGGCTCTGCGGAGCGGCGCTGCCCCTGTTGCCGACGGCGTGCCGGCCTCCGGCCGCCCCGAGCGGGCCGCAAGTGGCGCCGGTCAAGGAATTGTCACCTGGGGAAGCCGCCAAGGATTCCCTGACGGACAAGCCCGACTATGGTTTCCCGACGGGAATTCCTGCCAAGGATAAGCCGAGGGAAGTGAAGGCCGTGGACTACCCGGCGGAGCCGGACAAAATGCGACGCCGCGGCAAACCGCTTGGCGAATGGATCGCGGCCCTCCGGGACGACAACCCGGAGGGCCGGCTGAAGGCGGCCAACGAGATTGCCGACCGGGAATGGCATGCGAAAGAAGCGGCGCCGGCGCTCATTGAAGCGTTGAGGGACACAGACCAACGCGTCCGTGCCGCCGCCGCCGGGGCGCTGGCATGGACCGGCCCTGACGGCGCCCCGGCCATACCCACCCTGATCGTCGCCCTCCGTGAGAACCGCGAGGGCGACAATTACCTTGGTCCGACAGAAGCCTTGGCCCGAATCGGCGAACCCGCCGTCCCGGCCTTGCTCCCTCTCCTCAAAGACAAAAACCGCTGGGCGCGGTTAGGCGCCGCCGAGGCGTTGGCCGATATAAGTCCTCAGGCCGAACCGGCCGTGCCCGCCCTGATCGGGGCGTTGAATGACGAGGATTCTTGGGTTCGTCGGAAAGCGGTCGCCGCACTCGGTTCAATCGGCCCGCGCGCGAAGACGGCCGTCCGGCCGCTGATTTGCATGTTAAGCGACCAAGATAAGAATGTCCGCGAAGTCGCTTGCTGGGCTTTGGGGCGGATCGGTCCTGACGCGCAGGAAGCGCTTCCCGTGCTCACGGAAGCCATGAAAGGGCCGGACGAAGCCTTCCGCCTTGAGGCCGCCTCCGCCGTGATCGCCATGGCGCCGGGAAATGCAAACGCGGCCATGAAAACGATTCTCGACGTTTGCGAAGCCACCGAAAACCGGCCCGATCAACACTCCCGGGCCTGCACGGCACTTGGTCTCTTGGGACCCAAGGCGAGGGCGGCACTGCCCATGCTCGCCGAAACCCTGACCCGGACGAACGACAAAACCCTTCGCGGGTCCGTCATTGAGCTATTGGGAGAGATCGGGCCGGGGGCGAAGACGGCCGTGCCCGCGCTCACCAGCGCCCTCAAGGACCGGGATTATTGGATACGTATGGAGGCCGCCGACGCGATTGGCGCCATCGGCCCGGAGGCGAAGGGCGCCGTGCCCGCCCTCATCGCCGGTTTGCGGGACGCACACTATCAACCCCGCGTCGCCGCCGCGCGGGCATTGGGTAGGATCGGCGCGGGGGCGAAAGAAGCCGCGCCGGCCCTTGGCGAAGCCCTGTCGAATGAGAATGAGTACCCCGAACCGCGCCTCGCCGTTGCGGCCGCCCTGGTCCGGATCAGTCCAGAGAAGAGACCGACGGCATTGCCCGTGCTGATTGACTCGCTGAGGGGCGAAGACCCGGCGATCGGACGTATGGCCGCCGAGGCGTTGGGCGAGGCCGGCCCGGACGCCAAGACGGCCGTCCCGGCCCTGATGGACGTTTTGAAGGACGACGCGAAGTATCGCTTCCACGAGGAGGCCGCGGCGGCGCTGGGTAAAATGGGCCCGGAGGCGAAGGCGGCCGTGCCCATCCTGACGAACCTCTTGCGGGACGACGGTCAGAGGTTCCGCCTGATCGTGGCCATAGCCCTGCGGAAAATCGACCCCGACGCCGCGAAGAAGGCCGGCGTGCCGGAACGCCTGCCTCGCGTTCCGGCACCCCCGGAGAAGTGATTTGCGGCGTCGGCGCTCAGTTCGTCAGGGGCGATTCGGAGGGCGACGCATGAGGACGGCATCGCGGGACGGCCCTGTTGCCGGCGGAGCGTCCGGCCGACGATTCAGCGCGGCCGGCGATTCGGCGCGGCCCGTCGGGGGACGGGACCGCCCGCAAGAAGCCGAGACGAGGCAACCTCGTCTTTGCGGCACGGCCCGTTCGCGGTACACTCCCGCCGAGGAGGACGACGCATGGATGCGAACCGCGAGCCGCGCGTGGTGCTGGTACATGACTGGCTGACCGGCATGCGCGGCGGCGAGAAGTGCCTGGAAGTGCTCTGCCGCCGCTGGCCGCGCGCCAAACTCTACACCCTCCTGCACCGGCGCGGCGCCGTGTCGCCGGCCATCGAGGGGCTGCGGCCGCGGGCCAGCTTCCTCAACCGCCTGCCCGGCGCTCACGACTATTACCGATGGCTCTTGCCGCTCATGCCGGCCGCCGCCGCCAGCCTGTCGCCGCCGCCCTGCGACCTGATGGTCAGCTTCAGCCACTGCGCGGCCAAGGCGGTGCGGCCGCCGGCCAACGGCGTTCACGTCTGCTACTGCTTTACCCCGATGCGCTACGCCTGGCACATGCGCGACTCGTATTTCGGCCGCGGCCTCAGAGCCAGGCTGCTCAATCAGGTGCTCGAACGGCTGCGCCAATGGGACCGGCGCACCGCGGCCGGCGTGACGCACTTCATCGCCATCAGCCAGACGGTGCGGCGGCGCATCGAGGAGTGCTACAACCGCGACAGCACGGTGATCTACCCGCCGGTGGACACGGATTACTACTGCCCCGCCGAAGCCCCCACGCCGCGCGAGGATTTTTACCTGGCGGTGTCCGCCTTCGCGCCGTACAAGCGGCTCGACCTGGCGGTGACGGCGTGCAAACGGCTAGGCCGGCCGCTGGTGGTGGTCGGCACGGGCCAGGACGCGGCCCGTCTGCGGCGGCTGGCGGGGCCGACGGTGCGTTTCCTCGGCTGGCAGCCGGACGCCGCGATTCGCGCCTTGCTGCGGCGCTGCCGGGCGCTGCTGTTCCCCGGCGAAGAGGACTTCGGCATCGTGCCGGTGGAGGCGATGGCTTGTGGGGCGCCGGTGATCGCTTACGGCCGCGGCGGCGTCGCCGAGACGGTGATTCCGCCGGGCGGCCGACACGCGCCGACGGGCCTGTTTTTCGCGGAGCAGACGGCCGACTGTCTGGCCGACGCATTGACGGCGTTCGAGATGCGGCCGGACGAATTTTCGCCGGCCGCCGGCCGCCGCCAGGCGCTGCGCTTCAACAAGCAACGATACGAAGAGGAAATGATGGCTTTCCTGGCGGCGTCGCTGCGGCCGGCGGAGGCGCCGGCGCGACGGGCGGCGTGACGACTATGGCGTCCTGGCCGTTGATGATTCCCGTGAGTTTCTTGCCGGTGATCTTCACCCGAATGCCGTTGTACGGCCCCAGGCGATCGTAGTTGTTGTCGAAGAAATGCAGGTCCTGACGGTCGATGGAATCGGGCCGGTCGATGAGCAGGCGGTAGCCGACCGCGTCCTCGGCCTTCTTCTTTTGCAGGACGCCGACGTAGTCCTTTTCCGGCGTCGGGTCCGCCACGTACACCTTGTTCTCTCGCAAAAGGTCGAGCGTCCTCGGAACCTCCGGGGGCAATCCCGGCCCGGCGCCCCGGGTACGATCAGCTCCAAAGAATGCTCTCGCGGCGCCGCCCCAGGGCGTCGCGGCAGGCGTCCAGCAGGCCCAGCTCGACCAACTCCTGCTCCAACGCCTCGGGGCCGGCGTGCGGCG
>Ga0182024_10006336_pt1 | contig 26041 bp, 20 predicted proteins | sample P32metaG_FD_120480 | JGI IMG/M metagenome (GOLD analysis project Ga0182024, IMG submission 120480) | Permafrost microbial communities from Stordalen Mire, Sweden - P3-2 metaG (Illumina Assembly) | ecosystem: Environmental > Terrestrial > Soil > Wetlands > Permafrost | place: Sweden: Stordalen... | reverse complement strand
CGGAGGGGATCTGGAAATTGACGTCGATATCCGGCGTCTCTTCCTGCGCCTTGACTGTCCCCGCCCGGGCGATGGTCCAGAAATCCGATGCGTTGTTGGTCACAAAAGCAAGATGCAGTTTATTATCGGCGGCGCGTTTGCACCCCGCGACCACGGCCCCCACCAGGGCGATGCCCAGTCCGATGGAAATAAGCTTTGCCGCCACCGCTAAGTTCCGCTTACCGTTCAAGGGTTCCTCCTGCCGGTTGTGTGAAATGGTTGTCGAATGATCCCTACGCTCCGCACCGCAAGACAGGCGGCATGTTACGACATCGACCCCGGCTCGTACACAAGAAAGCCGCCGATCCGCACCTGATGTGGCGGCAGAGAGTACCGAAAGGCCTGGCGCGTCGCATTGAGACGCAAGAGCTCGCGTCTTGAGTTTCTTTGCCGGCCGGGGCGTATTGACTGAGGAAGCTATGGTGGCTTCGCGCCGGCGATCCTCGTCGCGGGCGAATGCGGTCAGCGCGATTGCGCCAAGCCGCTCGCCGGCGGATAAACTGCCCCCCACGATGACACACTTCTTCCACCGGATCCGCATCGCCCTGGTTGCCTTATTGCTATGCGGTTCATTTGCGATGGCCGAGAATTGGCCGCGCTTTCGCGGGCCGACGGGGCAGGGGATCGCGACGGAGACTGGCCTGCCGCTGACCTGGTCGCCGGACAGGAACGTCAAATGGAAGACCGAGGTTCCCGGGCTCGGGTGGTCGTCGCCGATCGTCTGGGGCGATCGAATATTCCTCACGGCAACTTCGCCAGACGGCGTTGCGTGTCATGTCATCTGCGTACACAAGGCCGACGGCAGGATCCTCTGGGACAAGCAGGTTTTCGAGCAGAAGCCGACGCGCAAGGAGGGGAAAAACTCGTATGCGACCCCGACGCCAACCACTGACGGCAAGCATGTCTTTGCCGTCTTCAGCAGCGGGGGCGTGGTGTCGCTCGATCTCGAAGGCAACATCGCGTGGATGAATCTCGATCAGCACTTCTATAGCCGGCACGGCCTGGCGGCTTCGCCGCTGCTCTGGGGCGAGCTTCTGATCATGCCCTTCGACGGCAGCACCACCGACATCGGCATCGACGAAAAAGTCGGCTGGCAAACGCCGTGGGACAAGGCCTACATCCTGGCCTTTGAGAAGGAGACGGGTAAGGTCCGCTGGCGGGCCACGCGCGGCCTGTCGCGTCAGGCGCACGTCACGCCGCAGGTGGTGGACGTGGACGGCAAGCCGACTTTGATCAGCCCAGCCGGGGACGTGGTTCAAGGATTCAATCCCGAAACGGGCGAGCGCCTTTGGTCGGCCCATAGCCAGGGGGAAGGCGTCGTCCCTTCATTTGTCGTGGGCGGCGGAATGGTCTTCAGCTCATCCGGCTTCGAGGCCGAAACGATCCGCGCCCTGCGCCTCGACGACAACATGCACGGCGACGTGACGCAATCGCACCTGGCTTGGGAGCAAAAGAAAGCCGTCCCGATCATGCCGTCGTTTCTCTATCACGACGGGCTGCTGTTCACGGTGAAGGAGAGCGGCATCGCCCAATGCCTTGATGCCAGGACCGGGGAGATCATCTGGCACCATCGCCTCGAGGGAAGCTACTCGGCTTCCCCGGTATATGCCGAAGGCCGGATTTATATGCTGAGCGAAAAGGGGGAGACGACCGTGTTCGTGGCCGGCCGGGAGTACAAGGAACTGGCCCGCAATCCGCTTGAGGGGCCGTGCCAGGCGTCGCCCGCCGTCAGCGGCGGGGACATCTTTATTCGGTCCGAGCACAATCTGTTTTGCGTGTCGAAGGGACGGTGACGCTCGCGGGCAGTCAACGTCCGCCGATCTTCAGATGCGAGATCCAGCACACCAGCGCGATCAGCGGGACGACCAGCGTGGCCGAGGAGGCCAACAACCAGAACGCGTGCGTCCAACGCGGCTCGCGAACGCGCCGGCTGCCCGATCGGTAGTCCAAGGTGGGAATTTGCTGCAACATCAGTTCACAGCATAGCGGTGAATAGCCCAAAAATCCCCTACGCCGGGGCAGAGCGGGTCGAGTTGCGATCCGGTTGCAGTGATGCTTCCGCCGCGCCGCCCCGGCTTCCGGTTGCGCTGCGTCGCTCGAATCAAATGGCAGCGCACCCGACCCGGGGCGGCGCGGGGGCGATGCACTTGGTTTCATTTAGGGGTTTTCGCCCCGCTTTGCCCCGGCGTGGGGGATGCCTGGATATTCAAAACCGCTTCATCTGGGTCGGCGCCACCAAACAAGAATGAATTCGACGACGAACAGCAGCAGCCCGACGACGATGACGGTGCCCCCGAAGCCCTGGGCGGCGTCACCCTCGGTGAGGGTCGCGTGCATGGCAAAGGCGCCGGAGAAAATAACCGCCGCGGCGGCCCAGAGGCGGCCGACGCTTTGCGCCGGCGGTGGCCGCCGCTGGTTTTGACGCGTCTGCGGCGACTCGTAATCGAGTGACGGAGCTGCCGACGATGTGGGCCGCGGTGGGATGTCGTCAATCACGGGCGAGCCTTTTTCTTGAGACCGTCGTTCCCGTAGTACGGAGAGTGATCGAATTTCGATTTACAGTATGGCAGGTCAATGTACAATTTGCTTGCGGATCATGGGGGGCCATGTCCGAAGGAGCCGCCCGGAGGCACTGTGCCGCGACGTTGCGCGTTCACTTTGGTTGAGCTGCTGGTGGTGATTGGCATCATCGCGTTGCTGATTGGCATCCTGCTCCCGAGCCTCAACCGGGCCCGCGAGGCATCCCGCCAGACCCAGTGCCTGAGCAACCTGCGGCAAATCGGGGCGGCCAATGCGATGTACGTCAACGAGTGGAAAGGTTGGTGCCTGCCCGGGCACTGGGGCTGGTCGCCGCCGGCGCCGGGCTGGGCGGGCAGCACCACGCCACCGGCCGGATATGTGCCAGGAGTCACCGACACCTGGCACGGATGGGCGAATGTCTGGGATTTTCAAAAGGACCTGAGCGCCCGCAAATCAGGCAGTTCGCTGACAACCTATTTTTCCGCCAGCCTGATGTGCCCGGATGCGACGATTCTCTGGACGATCGGCGCGTACGGCGGTTATCCCATCAACTACTCTTACGGAATGAACACCAGCGATCAGCCCTCGCTCATGCCCACGTATTGGACGGGCTGGAAGATCAACCAGATCCATGCCCCCGCCGACAAAATCTTCTTCACCGACGCCCTGGGCGACGTGAGCTACGGCGGCGCGCCCTCGCACTCGCGGGTTTATTTGGATCCTTCGCTAGGCGGCGTGGGTTGGGGAGAGGTGCATCAGCCGCCCGATCAAAGCAACATCGTCTGCTACCGCCACAACCTCGGAACCAACGTGCTTTACTTCGATGGCCACGGTGAATGGCTGTCCTACGCCGCGATCTGGTACGACACCGCAAGCCCCAACGACCCCCGCTGGTCGCAGAACCTGCGACAGTGGAGGCCGAAGGTGCAGTAGTCGTTGCATTTCGGGAAATCGCTAAAAGCACAAGATGAGCAGAGCCGACCGTGCCGGGCGAGTTTGAAGCAAGACCGAATCATTTGATCATTCCGGGAGGGCGAGGTTCCTACCGAGCCGGATTTTTCAAGCGGGCTTCGGCTCGGCAGGAGCCTCGCCCTCCCCAATGACTTCGCTCTGGGTTCTGAAGAGCGCCGGTCGTGCCGCTCGTGAAAATGGATTGGGGATTCTGTATCGTTTGACCCCGTGCTCCCTCGATTCAATTCAAATTTCGGCGTGCCGACCGCGATGCTTGCGCTGCAGGTTCTCTGGCTCCTCCCGGGTCCAGCATACGCTCACCCTCTCTCGCAAGGTTCGCTGAATGTGACGGTTTATCCTGACCATATTTCCGTCCGCGTGCGGGTGACGGTGGAGGAAATGACGGTCACGAATCGGCTCACATCGCCGGATGCCGCGCCCGGGCCGTTTGGCGCGATGGAGTCGGCGTCATACGAACAACACGCCGCCTACCTAGCGCAACACATTCAGGTGCTCGCCGATGGCAAGCGCCTCAGCGGCGGGGTTTCCAAGGTGGATCCCCCCGCCGACGCCGAGCCAAAAGCCATGGACATGGCAAGCTACGAACTGCTCTATCCCATTCCTGCAAACGCAGCCCATCCCCACCAGATCGAGCTTCGCAGCGATGTGCTTACGGAGGCCTCCATCGGCGGCGGGATGAAATGGGACGCATCCTACGTCGTTCAAATCGCGCAATCGGGCAGCTCCCCCCGCCTGGAATTGCTCACGTCTTCAAAGCCTGTCGTCTTCGAATGCGATTGGTCGCCGGGTTCGACGGCGGCTAGGTCGGCCGCAAGTTCCCCCGATCGCAGCCAGGTCTTCAAAGAGTATTTCTTCCATGGGATCGGCCACATCTTCAACCTGGAAGATCCCGGGTATGACCATCTGCTCTTCGTCACCGCCCTGGTCCTCGGCGCGACGACATTGTGGGAGCTGTTCACACTGGTCACCGCGTTCACCCTCGCCCATACCATCACGCTGACGCTGGCGGCATTGAACCTTGTTCATGTATCCGAGCGAGTGGTCGAGCCGTTGATCGCGCTGAGCATCGTGTTCGTCGCGCTGGAAAATGTGGTGTTCCCCCGCCGAAGCCACGGGTGGCTGAGATTGGGCGTCGCCTTCTTCTTCGGCCTGTTTCACGGCCTCGGCTTCGCGGGCGCGCTGCTCCAGGCGATGCAGGGAATGAACGGCTCTGTCGTGCTGGTGGCAATTATCGCCTTCAGTATCGGCGTCGAGGTGGCGCACCAGATGGTGGTGATCCCCCTGTTCGCGTGCCTGAAGCTCGCCCGAAAAACGCGATCCGATGAAGGCAGCAAACGACGATTCTCCGTTGCCATCCAACGCTTCGGATCGGCGGCGATCTCGCTGGCAGGATTGTTCTACCTCTTCATCGCCCTGAGGCTGAGTTTCAGCGGCGCTGGTTGAGAAGAGAAGGCAGAGATCCGCAGATTGCGCAGATTTCGCAGATTGAAGTACAAGACAGGCGGGATCGATCGTCGGCCGTATTCTAATCTGTGAAAATCTGCGCAATCTGCGGATCTATCTTCTTTTGTGTTTTTCCTCGAAGAAGCGATGATGATTTTCCTGACGGATCTCTTGTCCCTGGCCTATTAGGAGAAGGAAACACGACATGGCAAACGTACGCACAACCTGGTTGCTCGGCGGAATGACGCTGAGCCTGGCGATCGGATCGACGGCGCTGGCGCATCCCGACTCGGACCTTCCGGCCCCGCCGGACGGGCTGGCGGTGACGACGGTGGTGAGGGCCGGGTCGGGCGAGAACACGTATCAGAGCGTGCCGAACTGGTGCCAGATCCCCGATGGCCGCAAGACCCTGGGCAGCACGCACGGCGGCGTGGTGGTCGATAAGCAGGGGCTGATCTACTTCAGCATGGAAGCCGGCCCCAGCGGAATCCTGGTCTATTCCGCCGACGGAAAACTCGTTCGCGAAATCGCCCCCGGCCTCACCGGCATTCATGGAATGTGCCTGAACGAGGAGAACGGCGAGCAATTCCTCTATGGCGCTCATCTGGCTGGCCATCAGGCGGTGAAGATGAAGCTGGACGGGACCGTCCTTTGGAAGATCCCCTGGCCGGAGCAATCGGAAAAGTACAAGAACGAGGGCGAATATCATCCGACCGCCATTGCCGTGGGACCGACCGGGAACGTCTACGTCGCCGACGGATACGGGAAGAACTGGGTCCACGAATACGACGAGAATCAGAAATACATCCGCAGCTTCGGTGGCCCGGGAAAAGAGCCCGGCAAGTTCCAGACCTGCCACGGCATCGCGCTGGACACCCGCGGCCCCAAGCCGCTGCTGCTGATCTGCGACCGCGCCAATCGCCGGCTGCAGCACTTTGATCTGGACGGGAACTTCGTCGCGGTCATCACCGAGAACCTGCGGCTGCCCTGCTCGGTTTCATTCCACGGCGACAAGGTCGCGGTGGCGGAGCTCGAGGGCCGGGTCTGCATTCTCGATAAGGACAACAAGATCGTCTCGACGCTGGGAGACAATCCCAACCACAAGCAATGGGCGACCAACAAGGTGCCGCCGCAGGATTGGACGGAAGGGATCTTCAATGCCGCGCATGGCATCTCATTCGATAAGGACGCAAACCTCTACATTGAGGACTGGAGCGTGACTGGACGGATCATCAAGATGGAGCATGTCGGTGCCGAAGCGCGGGCGGACTGATCACGCGCTGGGCGCGGCCTTTATCTTTGAACGCAGGCCCCCGGGAGAGCCGGGGCGTCCTCGCCCCGAGCGAAACCAATCGGGGCGAGGACGCCCCGGCTCTCCGTGATTTGTGAAACAATTTCTGCGCCCTGTCGGTAGATCAGGCAAACCTTAACCCCGCCCAAAAGCAAACGCCTCGCGGCCGATAATGTGGATGGCGCTGCGTAAGACGCAACGCGATCAGCAGTTGCCTTTAAAACGTCGATGAATTCGACACCTGCTTGCTTATTGTACTGTTGTTCTCAGACAGGCAGGGCTTATGGCAACCATATTGATCGTTGATGACGAACCGATTCTCCGGCAGTTGTTCCAGAAGGTGCTGGAACATGACGGGCACACGGTGCTGACGGCCGCCAATGGCCGGGAGGCGCTCGAGGTGATGCGTCATCAGGTGCCGGACCTGATCCTGCTGGACATGCTGATGCCCGCGATGGACGGCCCGACGTTCCTGAAACTGATCCGGCGGCACCAGGACTGGGCGCACGTGCCAGTGGTGATCATGTCCGCCGTCGCCGACGAGTGCAACGTCCGCAATGTCGCGGCGCTGGGAGTGAGGGACTATTTGCTCAAGGCTGGCTTCTCGCTGCCTATGTTGCGCAAGCGGATCGCCAAATATCTCGAGCCGTTGCACGACGAGAATGAATCGGCAGAGCCCGCGGCGCCGGCGATGCTGGTTGAGTGAACCGCGATCCGGCTACTGACCATTCGGTTGAGAAAGCACCGCGAACGCGCCCGTTTTGTCCCCTCTCCCTCCGGGAGAGGGTTAGGGTGAGGGGAAACCGGAAATGCCCTGCGCTGCTTGATCCGGACTCACTCCGACTTCCCCTCACCGCCGCCCTCCCCCAGAGGTAGAGGGAGAAAGAGTGCCCGCGTTTTCAGTGCAGCACTCTATAGAGAATCACGTCGACGAATCAGTCGATCTGGCGCAGGTATCGGAAACTGCGGATCAACCCGAACGCCAGCCCCGCGAACGTCACGCCGACGCAGATCAGCGCATCGGAAATGAAGCTGATCCCCGGTGAAAAGTAGCAGGCCGGCGCGACCACCAGCAGGATCACACCGATGGCGAGTAAATGGAAAGCGGAATAGCGGTTGGCCGCGTACCACACCTTCGGATCCTCCAGAGTTCTGCGGACCCGAAACCCATACCAAACGTTTGGCCTGATCCGCCGCTGAATGAGCGGAATACTAATGACGATCAGCGCCACGGCCAGGATCAGATACGGGATAAGGAGGATGATCTTCATGGATTTGCCCGGCAATGGATGCCAGAATCATAACGCACGCTGCGCGATCGGCGGATTATAAAGTGACGGCTGATTTGTCTCGACGCTCTCCCAGTGGCACGGGCGTCTCGCCCGTGTGGAACGCTGTCGAAGTGAGAAACCGCTCGATTTTTAGCTTCTTATCAGTAGGGCGCCGCTTGCACGGCCGAGACGGCCGTGCCACCGGCGAGCGTCGAGACAAATAAGCGGACGGTGATTCAGACGCCGCGCGGAGAGCGCGCGACGTTTCGCTCCGCTTCGATCCCATTCTCGGCCGCGAGCTCGCTGGAGCGACGAGCTTCCAGCCGCCAGGTGAGCAGCGAGCGGACGACCGAATACGCGGCCAGATAAATGCACAATGTGCCCAGCGCCATCACCAGGCCGAGGCTCTTGAGGCCGAGGTGGCGGCTGATGAGCCAGAAGAAACCAAAGCTGCTGCAGGTGACGTAGGCGCACAGGAACAGCGCGCGGTCGGCCGGGTCCCAGCGACGCCAGACGCGGCGGGGGTCGTGCAGCGCCTCGCGATAGCGGTGGATCAGGAACACGCCGTACTCGTGGCCGGCGCCGATCAGGATCGGCAGGCCGAAAAAGTTGGCAAAGTTCCACGAAGCCCCCATCAACCCCATCAAGGCCACCAGCATCGGCAGGCCCAGCGCCAGCACGCTCACGGCGATCAGCGTGTGCGCGATGTTCCGCAAGTCGATCAGCACCAAAATGAAGATCAAGGCCAGGGCGTACGCGGTCGCGTGATAGAACGCGCGCTGGATCGACTGGGTGGAGTGATAGATGTCCGAGGCGATGCCGGTGACCGACGGCGCGCCGGGCACGGCAGCCACGCGGGCTTCCACGTCTTTGACAAATGCCCGAAGTGCTGCCCGATCCCACAGGTCCCCCTTGGGTTCAATGTAGAGTGCATAAAGATATTGGCCCGGCGGCTGATCGACCGTGCTGGCCAGATGCTCGCGGAGGGTGTCGGGAATCTTCTCCACATCAAGGGGCGGCGGATTGGCCATCTGCATCAGGCGGTGCAGTTCACTGACGAATGCCTCCTGCCACGCCGACAGCGCGGAGGCGATGCCATCGGCATCGGCGCGCGGCGCGGTGATCGCATCAGCGAATTCCCGAAGCCGCGCCGCCGCTTGAACGGCGGCAGCAGCGTCCGCCCGCAAGGCTGCCGGCATCGACTTGGGCCCGAGATGATCGGCCAAACTTCGGGCGGCAGTTGCGAGATTGGGCAGATCGGCCGCCCGAATCGGCACCGGCGCCTTCCAGGCAATTTGCGGCAATTCCGACGCGTGAGCGCGCATCCAGTTGTCGTTGTCGATCGCTCCCAGAATGCTGTCCGTCCGGTCGACCGTCGGCGATTTCTCCACCGCCTCGCGCATTTTGCGCAGCATCTCCAGATCGCGCGAGAGGACGACGGCTTCCCACGTCTGCAACTTCCGAATGAGTTGGACCGACGGCAGGCTCGGGGCCTGCAAGTCGAGCAGGTTGGGATTGAACTCGGCGCGCATCATGAATGGGATGCCCGCCAGCACGAGGGCGACCCAAGCCACCGGCATGAACAATCGCCGCGAGCTGCGCGGCGGAGCGCTGCCGTAGCGCTTGGACACGGGATATGGCTTGAGCCGCGGCGGGAAGAGCACCAGGATGGCCGGCAGCACCGTGTATCCTGAGAGAAGGCACAGCAGCAGTCCGCCGCCGGCAATGATGCCCAACTCGGCAGCACCTTTGAAGTCGGTCAGCGCCATCACCAGGAACGCCCCTGCCGCCCCCATGCACGCGGTATTCACGGGCGGGCCGACGTAACGAAAAACGCGCGCGAAGACCGCCTGCGGCCGCACGTATCGCCGGGCCTCGCGGCGGTAGGCCGCCAGAATCTGGATCAGGTAGTCCATCCCGATGCCGATCAGCGCGATCAGGAAGACCGTCGAGAGCAGATTCAGTCGTCCGACGCTGAGCGTCGCCCAGCCATAGGTCCACCCGATCGCGACCGCCAATGCAATCTCGGCGACGAAAGCGAGCCACACCGAGCGGAGGAAGAGGACCAGGCCGATGAAAACCACGCTGAGGGCGAGGATCTCGGCCCGGCGCCCGTCTTCGTCAGTCATCTTATCTTCGTCGGCATCCAGCACGGGACGGCCGGTCACGCCCACCTTGAACTGCGGGAATTCACGCCCTTCGGCCTCGGCGGCCATGCGGATCGCGTCGATCGTGCGCGCCTCGGTGGTCAGTCCGGATCGATTCTCCTTCTCATACACCTGAATCAGCAACAGATCGTGATGCAGATCCTTCGGATCGGCGTCGGCGACGAAGGAGTATCCCAGTTCCTCGGGAGAGCTGGCGTTCACCTCGATGACGTCGGGAACCTGGCGCCCCAGCACGGCCGGCTGGCCCGGCTGCCGGACGGTGGCAAGACATCCATCGGCGATGGCGCGCAACAGCGGCAGCCCCTGCGCCCGAAACTCTGGAGAGGCAACCGTCATCGCACCCAAATAGCGCGCCAGCGGCGGACGCTGCCCAAACTCAAAATGGCCCATCAGACCCGGCGCGCCGTCCCACATCTGCGCCAGCTCGCCAAGCTCCTTCAGGCCATCAAAGGCCACAGGTAAATCCTTCGGATTGGCAAAGAGAATCCCCGGTGCGCCTGGCGCATCGAGCGGAGTTTTTTCGACCACCCGCTCAACCTGGTCGGGCATGTGTTGCAGGCGATGGGTAATTCGGTCGGCGATCTCCACCCACTGAGCGACCGGCGGATGGGCCGCGGGGGTGATCGGCTCGATCACAACGTAGATCGCCTGGTTCTCCGGGAATTTGCGGTCGAAATCGAGCCAGTCGGCAAAGAACTTGACCTGCGGGGAAAACAGCTCGTTCTGATCGCTGGAGATTTTGAGCCGGCGGTACGCAGAACCGACGCAGACGAGTAACAGCAACGCCGCCAGCCCCAGCGTGAGCTTGGGATGAGCGACCACCCACAGGACGCTTTTGACCAATCGTCGTTGAACCGGGCCCATTTCCCCTGCAACTTCCGCGTTCGTCGCCGCACGGGTTTTACTGCTTCATCGCCCGCTGCATCACCTTGATCAACTCGCCATCATTTTCATCGAGGTAAGGCGTCAGGTCGAGGTTGAAGGGCACCCTGGTGAGCTTGGCCGAGTCGGAGGTCTTGATCCACTGCTGCATGAAATGATCGTACTCGCGCCATTCGATCCCGGAGGCGCGAACCGCCGCCTCCTCGGCCCGGAGGGCGATCTGGTGCGCGTGCTGATAGTGCAGGCCCCAGGAATCGATCATCGCCTTCTCGGTGGCCTCGTGCAGAATCAGAAATTTATCCACATCGTGCGTGCAGCCGCGATGGTCGGTGAAGCACTTTTCCAGGTGCCGGTCGATGTAGATCTTCTTGCCGTCGACGCTGTAGCCGGCAAGGTAGGGGATGTCGTGATCGCGATCGAGATGAATCCGCTGGAGGATTTCGTCCACCGACTTGCACAGCATCTTCGCGTTCACCAGCGTGTCGTTCACCTCTTTGTGCCGTGCGCTCATGTTCGCTCCTGGTCAAGTATTTCGCACCGCGGTCGGGTGCATGGTAACGACCGGCGGGGATGGAATCCAAGCTCACGCAGAGGCGCAAAGGCGCAAAGGTGGGAATTTGAGTTATTCCCCTTCTCTGCGTCTTTGCGGCTCTGCGTGAGGTTCATCAAGTCCGTTTGCCACCCGATGAATTCCATCCTTCATGAGCGCCGCGCCGAAATTCAAAAGCAATCCAAGTTGGAGATTCGTCAGGCGGAGGTAGGTCAGCAATTGCTTCTTATGCACCGGCGCAAGCGATTCGACTGATTTTAATTCCGCAAGCACCATCCCGTTCACAATCAGATCTGCCCGAAACCCGATTTCCATTCGCACCTCTCCCCACTGCACGGGAACCGGCACTTCACGTTCCACGTGAAGCCCCCGTCTGCCCAACTCGTATGCGAGAACAACTTGGTAGACCGACTCGAGAAGCCCGGGACCCAAGCGCCGGTGTATTTCAACGGCTGTATCCACAATAATTGCGCTAATTTCATTGTGCGTCATGGTGAAATTCGAAGAGATCTCACGCAGAGGCGCAAAGGCGCAGAGGAAAAGACGATAGCCCATTCCCCATTCTTTTCTCTGCGTCTTTGCGCCTCTGCGTGAGCCCTAATCCCCCATTGTTGCCGTTGGCTCAGCTTCGATCCTTCACATCCGCGATCCACTCCTCGTGCAGCGCTGATAATCGCTGGACGATCTCGGGATGATCGTGGGCCAGGTTTTTCATTTCGGAAACATCTTGCGCCAGGTTGGAGAGGAATAGCTTGTCATCAGCAGCGAGCGGCGCCTTGTGGCTGCTGTCGACGGGATTGCCGATCAGCTTCCAATCGCCCTCGCGCACGGCCCATTGCTTGCCGAGCTGCCAATGGAACCAGGAATGCTGCGCAGGCGCCGTCCCCGAACGGAGGATCGGCGCCATGCTCTTGCCATCCAGGCGCCGTTTGGGAAGCGGCGCGCCGGTCAGCTCGGCAATCGTGGGCAGCCAGTCACATCCGGTGACGAACTGATCGCGAACGACGCCCTGAGGCAGCACGCCGGGATAAGAGATCATGCTGACCATGCGGTGGCCGCCCTCGAACATGCTGTATTTCGCGCCGCGGTACGGCCCGGCACTTCCGCCGCCGCCGAAGGTGCGTTCTTCGGTGGAGTGGCCGTGGTCGGATTGGAGGATGATGATCGTGTCGTTGGCAACGCCCAGCGCGCGCACTTTTCCCATCACCTGGCCAATTAATTCGTCCAGTGTTGAAACGCTGGCCGCGTACATCGATCGCGGCGACGGAAGATCCTTATAGTGCTCGCGCCACTTTGCCTTTCCCTGAAGCGGATAGTGCGGCTGATTGATCGCCCAGAAGAGAAAGAACGGCTTCTCTTTATTGGCCTCGACGAATCTCCGGCACTCTTCGACTTCCAGGTCCCCGATGTTCTGCCCTTCGCGCCAGATCTCGGTCCCGTTCTGCCACAGGTCGTGGCGGTTGGGGCCTTCCCAGTAGAAAAAATGCGAGTAGTTATCGATGCATCCGCCCATGTGGCCGAAGGACGAATCGAATCCCTTGGCATTGGGCATCAGGTTGTCGGCATACCCGAGATGCCACTTGCCGACGTGGCCGGTGATGTAACCGGCGCCTTTTAGAATCTGCGCGAGGGTCACTTCATCTGGCGCCAGTCCGTTGGGACTGCCGTGCTCGGAGCTGGCATTGCTCTCGAGGCCCGCGCGCGTCGGATAGCGACCGGTGAGCGAGCCTGCCCGCGAAGGGGAACAGAGCGGTGCGGCGGAGTGAAAGTCGGTGAAGCGGATGCCTGAGGCGGCCAGCGCGTCGATGTTCGGCGTGAGCAAATCCTTCGCGCCGTAACAACCGGCATCCGCCGCGCCGAGGTCATCAAGCATGATCAGGATGACATTCGGCCGCCGGGTTGGCGGGGGCGGGGGCGGGGCGTCCGAGGCCATTGCGATCAGTGGAGCCGCCGCGATGGATGCGGTTGCCTGCACGAATTGCCGTCGAGAGATTTCGGGATTCATTGTTTCCTCCAAGGCCACAAGCCCAAAGCGTACCGGTATTTCTCCCTCTCCCCCTGGGAGAGGGGACCAGAAAACGCCGGTGCCTAATTACGCCTTTTTGTACTATCAAAGCGATCGGGCGCTTCGGCCGGAATTCTCCACAGTTCAGTCGCATTGCGCGCCAGATCCTCCATTGGCCGATCCCCTGCCAGCCAGTTCACCTGATTCCACCGCCGGAACCACTTCATCTGCCGCCGGGCGAGTTGGCGGGTGGCGATCTTGATCTGCTCGACGGCGTCCTCGAGCGGCTGCCTGCCATGAAGATGGTCGATCAGCTCGCGATACCCCGTTGCCTCGGCGGCGGTTTGAGACAACGCGCCATAACGGGCGAGCAAGTCGCGCGTTTCTTCCAGCCAGCCTGCCGCAAGCATCCCCTTCACGCGCGCATTGACTCTTCGATTGATCGCCTCGCGATCCCAACTCAGGCCGATCCAGACTGCTTCATGTCGAAAACCATCCACCTCCCAATCCGTCTGAAAGGATGAGATCGGCCGGCCGGTTAGCTCATGCACTTCCAGTGCTCGAACCAGGCGCTTGGAATCGTTCATGTGAATCCGCGCGGTGGCCTGAGGGTCGGCGAGCGTGAGGAGTCGGAACAGTTCCTCATTGGGAAGCGCCCGCAGCCTCTGGCGAACGGACTCGTCTGCCGGCGGACCATCGAAAAGGCCATGGAACAACGCCTTGTAATACAGCGGCGTGCCGCCGGTCACGATTAATGGGATGGACTGGCGGGCTGATTCCTTTATCACCTGATCGGCCATCTCCACAAACCGCGCGACGGTAAACGCCTGGTTGGGATTCACCACATCGATCAGATGGTGCGCCACCCGTTCCCGCTCCGCCGGCGTCGGCTTGGCGGTGCCGATGTCCATCCCCCGATACACCTGCATCGAATCGACGCTGAGGATCTGTGCCCCGGCCCGCTGGGCCAGTTCCAACGCAAGCGCGGATTTGCCGGAAGCGGTGGATCCGAGAATCACGAGCATCGGCGGCGAAACTGCCATCAAGGCACCGGCTTTCAAAATTGCAGGAACCGCCTATGCGACCATTTGGACTCGTGTTTCGCAAACAACGCGTTTGCAGTCACTTCCGATCAGAGCCGTCAGAGTGCCGGTTGGCACACTTTTTGAATTAGGCCAGATGCGTCATGGGGAACGCAACACATTCAATTAAGATACTCGAAAGGAGTTACAGCCATGGCACTGCCGACCACTTCTACGTCGAGGCCGAGCTGCCCGGCTTCAAGAAGGACGACCTGGACATCACGCTGGAAAACCAGCAGTTGACCATCGCCGCCGTGCGCAAGGAAGAGCAGGAGCAGAAGAACGACAAGGGCGAGTTCTTGCTGCACGAACGCCGCTACAACCGCTTCCTCCGCAGCTTCACCCTGCCGCCGACGGTTGACGATCAAACCGTCAACGCCAAGCTGAACGACGGCGTGTTGGTCATCACGCTCAACAAGCGCGAAGAGACCAAGCCGCGGAAGATCACGGTGAGCTGATTTGACGAATTGAAATCTCGAATTCAGGTAGGGGCACACCGTGTGCCCTTATTTGTTTCCGTAGGGGCAGACGGCGTGTGCCCTTGTTTGTTGCCAAATTGGCCCGCCACATGCGAACGCAACACCCATCTGCCAAAGCCACCCTACGAAGTAAAGGGATCTTGACTAGCAGTCGATGTTGGTTAAGACTTCTTTACTAGTACGTTTCGTCTGAAAATGGAATACTACAGCCGTCCCAGCGCGGTTCGCATCGATGGCGACTGGGAAGGCTGGACCGCGTATTTCTTAGAGTGCGTCCGCGAAGCCGCCGAGGACGGCGTGTTCGCCGCCCAGCGGCTTTCACCTTGATGGCCAAAGACCGCGCCGGACTGGCCAATCATCCTGCCGCGACCCTTCCCGCCGTCCGCCTGTTCGATCAATTGCACTCCCATCCGATCGTCACCTTGGCCACCGCCCTCAAACTGCTGAAGGTGACCAAGCCACAGCCGGCAACGCCATCGACGCCCTGGCAGTGCTCGATTTAGGCAAGTCATTTTCGCGACCGTAACTGTTGGATGATTTCTGAAAGCAACTTTCGGCCCTCGTCAAGCCGCTCGCCCCGCTCCCAAGCTTGGAATCGGTTCCACCACGCTAATTGGTCAACGTGCCGTCGAGTCACGTCGAGATAATTCGGATCAAGATCAAACAATTCTCGGAGCATCGCCTCAATGTCTGCTGGAAAGGGATGTAATCCATGAATTAGCATGTCTGTGAGTGGGTGGTCACCCCTCGATCCATTGGGCATGCCAACATGATCAATGAAATGTTTCAATTATCAAACTGACAAACTACCGCGGATGAACAATCGTTCTTCCGTTTCTTCAAGCAGAAGACACAAAGGGATCGCTTCTGATTCTCGCGCGTCGTCCGATAAAGCAGTAGCGGCCCCCTTGGACGTCCTCCAACGGTTGACCGGTCTGGTTCTACAACAAAACGGGATCAACGACGGTGACTGGCAAGAGCTTAAAGTCTGCGCCATTGAACGTGAGCAGGTGGGAGATGCCGTAGCATTGCATGGCGGCGGCAAGCCGGGCATCGTAGGAACGTAGGCCGGTAGGATCATTCACCTTCCTGCCGGGCGTAGAGCGCTTCGCGCGAGTCGTCAACGTCCCGCACGTGAACCACGTACGGCTCCATCTCAGCAAAGACGTCCTCCGCATTCTCGGCGCCCTCGCCGCCGGAGGGGCGCAAATCCGCCGATTCCTCGATGAAGACGATGGCCTCGCGCACTTCGCCGTCCAAGCTGGCGACTTTCTGCGCGATCTCCTGTTTCGAGCCTGTGAGTACGCGGGCGGTCATGGCACATCCTGGTTGCTTGTATCTTAATCGGTTAGATGGAGCTTATCCACGCGAGCGTGCCCGATCGCTGAAGCGGGCCTGCCGGTGATGGTTGCCACGATCGACCGACTTCTACCGCGAAGCGGGGCCCAGATTCTCCCGCACGATCCGCGCATTCCGCTGCAGCATCGGGAGCTTGACCCGCTTCATCGCGCTGCCGCGTAGATTGCTGCGGTATTCTTCATCCGACCACCCCTCAATCTCCGTGACATCCAGCGTCCCCGTGCGGAAACGCGGGGCTAAAGCCGTATCGGTTGCCGGCGGCGCTTTGCGGTTATGCGGGCAGACGTCCTGGCAGATGTCGCACCCGTAGAGCCAGTTGCCGATTTGCGGCTGAAGCTCGGGCGATATATCTCCGCGATGTTCGATGGTGAGATACGAGATGCACTTTCGGGCATCGAGCTGGTAAGGCTGGGTGATAGCGCCGGTCGGGCAGGCGTCGATGCAGCGGGTGCAGGTGCCGCAATGGTCGGTCGCCTCCTCGTCCGGCGGGAGCGACAGCGTCGTCAGAATCTCCCCGAGCAGCAGCCACGAGCCGATCTGGGGGCTGATCAGACAAGTGTTCTTCCCCAGCCAGCCGACGCCTGCCCGGGCCGCCAGTTCCTTCTCCATCACCGGCGCGGTATCCACGCAGGCGCGGGTCTGGCAATCGGGGAACGTCTGGCGCATCCAGTCCGCCACCGAGCGCAGACGGGATTTGAGCAGCTCGTGGTAATCGTCTCCCAGCGCGTATCGCGCGATCTTCCCGTGCCGCTGCTGTTGCTCGTGCGAAAGCGGATCGAGCGCGACGTGATAATTCATCGCGACGCACACGACGCTCTGCGCCCCCGGCAGATACACCTGCGGCTGCGTTCGCTCCTCAAAGCGATTGGTCAGGTATCGCATCTCCCCCGCCTGCCCGTCGTCGAGCCAGGTGCGGAGATAATCGCCCCACCGCGAAGCTGAAGCCGACGCGATGCCCACCAGATCGAAACCGGCATCCCGCGCCCGCTGCTTGATTTGAGCCGCGACGGCGTAGCGATCGAGATGAAATTGAGTGTCCAATTCAATTGCTCGAAGACTAGCCGGCCGATACGCCTTGGAAACAACCCCTTGCCAGCGCAATGCCGTGCTCTACATGCTTCCTGGGCCGGCTTGGGGACTTTCAACAAGATCAAAAACTGATCGGCACCACGAGGGTTCCTCACTGTATGCCATTCCCCACACCCATTCTTTGCCGAACACACTGTGGGGCGCCATGCTCCCGCACCAGCTCGTTGATCTGAGCGACGAGCCGGCACGCCTGCGGCTCATCCTCGGCCCGCTCCAGCGCCGCCTTGAGGTGATCGATCGACTTGCGATATCGCACCTCTTGCGGGGTGAGACAATCATCGCCACTGCGATAATGATTGAAGCGACCAACCCGGTGAGAATACCAGAAAAAGCAGCGTTCCGCGACGTGGCGTGCGTCGGCCGCAAGACCGCGATACAATTTGACCCCGGACAAATCGTGCGACTCGGCTGCCTGATCTCGACGGCCCCACGCCGCTTCCACACAGGGCAAGAACAGAGGGCACCGCCGTCAGGGAATTGTTGATGGCTTGTTTCGGTGAGTATGAATCTCGGGACGAACTGTCGGTCGGACCGGTGACGGCAGTCTATCTCGCCACGCGCGCCGGCTCTGCCGAGACGCCGGCCTTTGTCGTCAAGGTGCTTGACCTGTCCCGCCTGGTCACCGAAGTGAAGGACCCGGCCACGTTTGTCACCCGCTTCCTTGCCGCCGCCGAAGTACAAAATCGGGCGGCCAAGACCTCGGCCCACTGGGCGCCAGTGCATGCACTGGGGAATTGCCCCGATGGCGCTTACTACGTAACCGACCGGTTCGAGCATTCTCTCCATCGCCTGATTCGCGGCCACATTGCCGTCAACCACGCCAAACTCCATAGCCTGATCTGTCAAATCGTCCAGGGCCTGATTGACCTTCGAACCAGCGAGCGCCGCGCGCACGGGAACCTCAAGGCTTGCAATATTCTGCTCCATAGCAATCGATTGGAGCTGCCGGGAAACGTTCTGCTGGCCGACCCACTGCCGGAGTCACTCGAGTCGGAATCCCACGGGGTAGCCGACGTCGAATCTGTAGGCAAATTGTTGTACTGGCTCGTGATGGGACGCGAGTTCACCTTTCGCACGCCCCTGCCCATTGAAGACACCCCCGAATGGCGAAAGCTTGGGAGCGCGGGATCCAAGTGGCGATGGCTGTGCGATCGAATGCTCGACCCGCATCCGCCCGACGATTTGAGTCCTCGGTGGGTCGCCGACCAATTGGGGCAACTGCGCTCCGGCCCGCGCAGGACCTGGCTTGCCGCGGCTCTGGTCGTGGTTGGACTGGCGGTTGCTGCGCCGCTGATGCTCCATTTCCTGGGGCACAGAAAATCGAATGCGCCCGCCGTCACGCCGCAGATTGCAGTTGCACGCCCTGTTGGTGATGGTATGATCGTCCCCAATCCCGCAGGCGTCGATCCCGGCCGTAACGGCGGTGACGTTCTACATGGCTTCATGAACGCGCGGAACAACGCCGCTGAGTTCGACCTTCATGTCACGCCGCAGTTCCGCACCGATGCCGGGCAGCAGTTGATGACCCTCGGCGTAACCGCCAGTCGCGATTGCTATCTACTGGTGTTGACACGCGACAGCCAGGGTCAAATCACGCTGTTGGTGCCGAATGCTGACCTGGAATCTCCTGCACTGGCGGCGGGACAGGTGGTGCAAATGCCGTCGCGCGGTTCCTTCATTCTAACGCCCCCGTGGGGTCCAACAACGATAAAGGTCATCGGAAGCAAAAAACGAATCGATCTGGTCGGGGCCGAGGGTCCCATGCTGTTCACTGGCATTACCGCCATTCGCGTTGCCGGGACGACAAAGCAGGGGACCGAGCTTTCCGAAATACTGGCGCCCGGTGATTGGGCCGCCGCCGACGCTGAATTCGTCACCAGCGGATCGGCCTCGCCCTCAGAAAACGGCGCCCCTTCCAGCGATGCTCATCCCTCCGCCCACTGACTGACATGGGTAGAAACGAGGTCACCATGCACGAACGAACGACGATACGAAATGCGACGTTCATGGCCTGCCTCGTTGGATTAGCTGGGCTGGCCAGTTGCAGTTCGGGCGGCGGTGGCGGCATGGGGCCGGACGTTACCGTGACCCCGCATTATCAACCTGCATCCGTCGCTCCAGCCCCGGCAGAAACGCGTCATTTGTCCGTGACCGTGCAAGTGATCGATTCCCGCCAGGAGAAAGGGCCGGTCCGCCCCGACGGCCGCGAAATCATCGCTCAGGGCGACAAGGGCAAGGTCTTCGTCAGCGAGCCAGTACCGAAGCTGATTGAAAAAAGCCTGTCGGCCGCTCTGCAATCCGCAGGGTTTAGTCTCCAGCCGGATGCGCCAGTGGTCGTTGAGGCAACACTGGTGGATCTTCCGCTCGAGGCGACGCAGTTCACGAACTGGGGCTTGCCTTCCGAACGAGCCAGCACGCTTGACGCCTTGGGCGCCGTCGTTCCGGGGCCAGTGCGGCCCACGCGAGCAAAGGCGTCGCTGAATATTGTGATCCGAAAGCACGATGCGCGGCTGGGCTTTTCCCACGTGGTAAGCCAAACGGCGGAGAATAAAAGCGCCGACCGGTCGGTGGTGGAGCAGACGCTGGATCAGGCCATTGACGGCGCGGTTGCCCAGGCCGTCGCCCAGGCCGCCCCGGACATTGAGATCGTCACCCGCACCCCGGTAACGGCTAAGGAAATCAACGGCCGCGACGACGAGATTACGCACCAGGAAGAGGTCGTGCAGGCGCTGACCAAATCGCTGGCGCAGAAAGAAGCCACACTTGCCGACGACCGCAATGCCGTCGAAGCGATGCGCCGCCAGATCGAGGAAGATCGGCGGCGGCTGGAGATGCAAGCGGTCAGCACCAGCCAGCAAATCGAACATGACCGACAGGCACTTTCGAGTGAAAAAGACCGGCTCGCCGATCAACGACGCGCCGCCGACGCCGAGGCTGAACGGCTCAAGGGCGAGCGGGCGAGCATCGATGCCGACCGCAAGGCAATCCTGGCAAAGATCGAGGGGTTGAAGAACAAATCGAACGCCGACCAGGAGGCAAAACAATCGCTCGCGGAATTGGCGCAAAAACAAAAAACGCTGGACGAAAAGCTAACCACCGTCGAAACGGCAACCGCCCGGCACGACGAGCAATCCAAGGCGATGCGAGCCCGAACCGCAGAGTTGGAAAACAGAGAGCACGTCCTCTCGGCCCAGGCGGCCGACCTGGCGGCGCAGACGGGCCAACTGGCCGCCGCGAAGGCCGATCTTGAAAGCCGTCGCAAGTCGCTGTTGGATCGACAGTCGAATCTCGATGAGTACGAGAAGAAATTAAACGACCAGTCGGCGGCCAATCAAACCCTGGGCGCGCAACTGCGCCAGCGTCAGGAGGATCTGGCGGCGCAATCAACCGCTTTGGCCAAATGGAAGCAGGATTTGGAGGCTCGCGCCAACGTGAAGCCCCCCGCCGCCGTGGTCGAGGACCGCCGGCCTCTCATCGTCATCACCGATCCGGGGCTTGCCACGAAGGACACGACGTTGGCGCAGGTGCCGATCACGGGTGTCGCTGCCGCGGACCGCGAACTGATCACGCTCCGGGGCATCGTCAACGGAAAGGCGATCGACCTGATGGCGCCGCCCGACAAGGGCACGCGCGCCGTCAGCTATCAGCCCGCCCCGGAAGCGCCGCGCGTCACGCGAGGCGAGGCGCCGGTGGCGATGGCGTCCAAGCCGTTTAGCTTCACCGCCGACCTCCACGAAGGCGTCAACGATATTTCCGTCGAGGCCGTTGACCAGCAGAACCTGCGCTCAGTCGAGCGACTTTCAATTAAATATCAGAAGCCCGAGGGAAAGGTCTTCATCGTGTCGATCGGGATCAATAATTATGCTGATCGCCCGCTGGTCCCGTCGCTGAAGTATGCGGTGGCGGATGCCACTGACGTCGCCGCCGCCTTTGGATCGCTTGAGGGCGGGGAGAAGCAGGTGCGGACGCTTCTCGACGACAAGGCGGATCACCAGGCGGTTGTTGAGGAATTGTTCGATCGGCTTCCCACCGAAGTGCGTCCGGCCGATACGGTCATTATTTTCTTTTCCGGCCACGGCGCGCCCGATCTGGTGGCCAGCACGTCGGGCAACGTCGAGGCGTTTCTCCTCCCCAGCGACGCCGACCCCACGCGGCTCTTTACAACCGCGATTCGGATGAGCGATGTCGAACGGATCCTGCGTCGCCTGCGCAGCGAACGGATCGTGTTCATGGCCGACACTTGTTTTTCCGGCGCCGCCGCCGAACCGGGCAGCCGGGGCATTTCAGTTCCGGGACGTTCGCTCCGCGCCGTCACCTTCCGATTGACCCCGCGCCTTCCCGTGGGCAAGGGATGCGCAATCCTGACGGCTTCCAAGGATTCCGAAGCCGCCCAGGAACGTTCCGAACTGGGCCATGGCCTCTTCTCCTATTACGTGCTTAAAGGCCTGCACGGAGCCGCCGACGCCAACCACGATCACGTCGTGACCGTTGACGAATTGTTTAACTACGTCCAGACCCAGGTAGCCCGCGCGACCAACGGCAGCCAAACCCCCCAAATCAGCCGCGACCCCGCGGCGGGAGACATCATTTTGAGCCAGGTCGCGGGGAACTGAAAGCCCAGCCCGATCGGCGCCTTCGCCCTTTAGCTCCAACGACTACGGGGCCATCGGTCCCGTGCGCTCTCAAGTACGGTTCCCGGTCCCTCACGCCGTGGGCAGAGCTTTAGCGCCGCCCCGGATTCTCCCTGCGCGCTCGGAGAATCCGGGGCGGCGCTGAAGCTCTGCCCGCGGCGTGAGGGGTGAGCAGCCGGATCAAGGGTTCACGGATGCGCGTTAGGCAAGCCGAAAGCTCCACGAGGACTCGCAACCCACTACATCAAGGGGCATCACAGGCGGCGCAAAAGCAAGCTTTTTTTTGACACGACCCGGTCGATTCCCTTAAATTTGCGCTGCGCAAAGGGACGCACCTCATTTCATCGGAGAAACAATGGGACGCGGGATGATTCAGTTCACAGGGGCCATTCTCGTCATCGTCATTGGGCTTGGTTGGGTTTCTGCAGTGCGAGCGGAAGATTCGCCGGGGATCCTGCCTTATATCGGGATGCCCGACCCCACCGCCCAGCCCGCGGCAGACCGCGGTCTGGCCGCCGCGGCATCCACATCGCTCGTCCACTACTTTGATGCCGAGACGCAGCCTGTGCGCTCTTCGGCTTCCGACGAGTCCTATGTCGGCGGCAGGGGCATGGTCACTCTCGACGGGATGTCGGGAATGTTTATCGACCCCACCTCGGGGACCCTCCCGCAGGGGGCACTGACGATCCAATATTGCCTCTACATCAATAACCTGTATGGCAACCATTTCAATGACAACAACCACGTGGTCGGCCACGGAGTGATGGCCGATTATGGCGTGACGGATTGGCTCGACGTCGGTCTTTTCGGGGAGGTCGCCCTTGTGCCCGGCCTCGACACGCGCTGGTTCGACAACGCGACGGCCATCGGCGGACCGTTCGCCCGCATCCGACTCGTCAAAGAACAAGGTTGGATCCCGGAAATCAGCATCGGCGGCGAGTACTTCGACGGAACGCGCAACGGCGAGCTGCTGCTGGCCAAACGCGAGGCCTTCATCGCCGCCTCCAAAGGCTTTGACATCGACCCCGACGGATTTTTCCGCTCCGCCCGCTTTCATGTCGGATATCGCTACCTGTCCCGCCCGCAGGCCAGCGGGCCCACCGGCGGAGATCGCCAATACGTCTACGGCGGCGCCGAACTCGGGCTCCCCTACAGCATCTACGCCATCGGCGAGATCTCCAGCAACAACTTCATCCATTCGATTAACAACGGCAACCTACCCTGGGCCGCCGGATTCCAATGGCGACCGACGTCCGTGCTTGGCATCAGCATCGCCTACCTCGATCCCGAGGACCATCAATTGGGACTGCTTCGAGGCCTGTGGTTCGGGTTCGGATTCAATTTTAAATTCTAACCGCAAGGTTGTCGCCTGTAGCCGCCCTGGGAGGGCGAGGCTCCAGCCGAGCCGCGTTTCTCGGACGGAATGCCGGCTTCCAAGGAACTTCATTCAGCGAAGGATCGCTTCTCCTTCCGCCGCTTGCGGCTTCGCGAATCAGCACGTGTGCCGGTTCGCGAAGCCGCAAGCGGCGGAAGGAGCGACGCCACCTGGCGCGAACGTTCCTCGACATTACCAGTGACTCCATCGTCACTAAGAAGGCTCGGCAGGAGCCTCGCCCTCCCCGAGCGGCGAGATGACTTCGCCCCCGCGACAACCACATCCCGGCTCACGGCAACTTGCTTTCCACCTCGTATTCCACTACCGTCACTTGCCAATCGGTTTGCCGCGCGTGCGGCACCGAATTGACAATTGGACCGGCGTTCCGGCTTCGGCTGGACGCCTGGTGACTAGCGAGAGTATTCGAGATGCCCCTGACTGCCGAGAATAAGAACCAGATCGTCAGCGATTACAAGACCCACGAGAAGGACACCGGCTCGCCGGAAGTTCAAATCGCCCTGCTGACCCGACGGATTACCGAACTGACCGAGCACCTCAAGACGCACAAAAAGGATCACTCCTCGCGTCGCGGGCTGCTGAAGATGGTCGGCAAGCGAAACAGCCTGCTGAAATACCTGACGCGAGAGGATCGAACGCGATATCAGCAGATCATCGGGCGTCTAGGACTGCGAAAATAAGGATCGAATGGACACGGGCAGATTTGCCCGTGTCTCTGTTTTTAGAGGTCTCTGTTTTTAGAGGCAACACGGGCCGGATGCCCGTGGCACCAATCAAGCCCTGTGCAGCAAATGGCCTCCGCTGCTTCATGGGGCATCCTTACCTCCGGACCGCGGACGCATCGGCGGACGCAATCAGAGGTCGAGGGATCAGGGCTCCGGGGCCCGTCGAAGCAACAGCTTTGTTCGAGCGACGCTTCTGCCGGCCGTGCGACCCCTCACCCCTCGCCCTGACGCACCCGCCCAGCGCCAAGCCGGCTCCGACCCTTTCCCTTCGCGGTGGCCGCTAAAGGATATTGTTCATGCAAGCGATTCGAGTTGAACGCCAGATCGGCGGAAGGACTCTTTCCATCGAGACCGGCACCCTGGCCAAATTGGCCGATGGCGCGGTTTCCGTTCAGTATGCCGACACCGTTGTGTTCGGCGCAGTGGTTCGGGCCAAGCCGCGCGAGGGGATCGACTTCTTCCCGCTCCAGGTGGATTACCGCGAGCGCCGCGCTGCGGCCGGCAAGTTTCCCGGCGGGTTCATGAAGCGCGAAGGCCGCCCCACCACCAAGGAAATCCTCACCGCCCGCCTGGTCGATCGCCCGCTGCGGCCCTTGTTCCCCAAGGGGTTCATGGACGAGGTGCAGATTCACCTCAACGTGCTGGCCGCCGATCAGCAAAATGACCCCGACGTGCTGGCGGGCATCGCCGCCAGCGCCGCAGTCACCATCAGCGACATCCCGTTCCTCCATCCCACGGCCCACGTGCGCGTCGGCCGCATCAACGGCGAGCTTGTCCTCAATCCCACCACCGAGCAGCTTGAATACAGCGATATCGATCTGGTCGTCGCCGGCACCAAGCACTTCGTCAACATGATCGAAGTCGGCTCGCGCGAGGTGAAGGAAGACGACGTCGCCGATGCCATCGAGTTCGGCCACAAGGCGGTGGTCGAGATCGTCGGAATGATCGAGGAGCTTCACAAGAAGGTCGGCCGGGAGAAGGTCGGCGAGATCAAGCAGCCGGATGCGGCATTCGTCGATTCCATCCGCTCGAAGGTCACCGACAAGATCCGCGAGGTCAAAGGCAAGCCCGGCAAGGCCGACCGTGCCGATGCGGTCAAGCAAATCCTGGAAGACCTGATCAAGGAAATGGCGCCCTCGGCGAGCGATCCCAACGCCAGCTACGCGGCAATCCTCTCCACCAAGGACAAGCAAAAGCAGATCCGCGCCGTCTTCTCTGAAGTCGAGGAGAAGGTGACCCGCGAGGCGATTCTCGCGGGCATTCGCCCGGATGGGCGCGACTTCAAGACGATCCGCCCGATCACCTGTCAGGTGGGCGTGCTGCCCCGCGTCCACGGCTCGGCAATCTTCAGCCGAGGTGAGACGCAGGCGATGTGTACCGTCACCCTTGGCACCAGCAGCGACGAACAGCTCGTCGATGGCCTGATCGAAGAGTACAGCCAAAAGTTCATGCTTCACTACAACTTCCCCAGCTACAGCGTGGGCGAAGTGCGGCCGATCCGCGGCCCGGGCCGACGCGAGATCGGGCACGGCGCTCTGGCCGAGCGCAGCCTCGTCGCGGTGCTGCCGAGCGTCGATCAATTCCCCTACACCGTCCGCATTATCAGCGACATCCTCGAATCCAACGGGTCGAGCTCGATGGCCTCAAGCTGCGGCGGATGCCTGGCGCTGATGGACGCGGGCGTCCCGATCACCCGGCCCGTCGCCGGGATCTCGGTCGGCCTCGTTCAAGAGGGCGACAAGACCGCCCTCCTCACCGACATCCTCGGCGAGGAAGATCACTTCGGCGACATGGACTTCAAAGTCTGCGGCACCCGCGAAGGCATCACCGCCATCCAGCTCGACATCAAGACCGAGGGCATCACCCACAAGATCATTCGCGAGACTCTGCACCGGGCCAAGGAAGCCCGGCTGGTGATCCTCGACAAGATGGCCCAAACCCTCCCCGAGCCGCGCAAGGAAATCAGCAAGTGGGCCCCGCGCCTGCTGACCGTGAAGATCGATCCGCAAAAGATCGGCAAGCTGATCGGCCCGGGCGGCAAGACCATCAAGGCCATTCAGGAAGAGACCGGCGCCCAGATCGACATTGAGGACGATGGCACCGTGTTCATCAGTGCCGTCGATGGCGCTGCCGCGGAGAAGT